>Ga0256824_10000739_pt1 | contig 12680 bp, 11 predicted proteins | sample CV67metaG_FD_191570 | JGI IMG/M metagenome (GOLD analysis project Ga0256824, IMG submission 191570) | Hydrothermal vent microbial communities from East Pacific Rise, Pacific Ocean - CV67 | ecosystem: Environmental > Aquatic > Marine > Hydrothermal vents | place: Pacific Ocean: East Pacific Rise...
GTTTGAAGTACTCCTCCGACACAATTTGCATCTAACCTTACGATACTTTCTATAAGTTTGGTAAAATAACTTTTATCATATTCTGCATGAGCAGAAAGTATAAAAATATACTCTCCAGATGATGCATTAATCCCTAGGTTCATCGCTATTGGTGCTGTTTTTTTCCTATTATCAATAAGTTTTAAAAAATGATATTTCTTTTTCATTAACTGTATTATTTCTCTCGTTCTATCAGTACTCATACCATCCACTAAAAGTATTTCTACAGACTCTTGAGGATAATCACTAGCTACAATTGAATTAATGCAAATTTCTATATATCTCTCTTCATTTAAAATAGGTATTACAATAGAAATATTAGGATATTTTTTCATCCAACTCCTTTATAGCCTGCGAATAAGAGATAAAGGGCATACCTAAACTTTCAAAATAATTAATTGACCACATATACCACTCTTTCCAAATACTAAAACTATTATTAAAGTACCTATCGTGAAAAAGAAATGTCATATACTCAATATTTGTATTTTTTAAAATATTAACTCTTTGTATTGTCAATTCTTTCAACTCATCTATCCCCATTGTCATCCAGCGTTCATTTTCAGGATACATAATATCACCATCCATAATATGTAATGGAAACTCATACATAGTGCTAAGTTTATAGGGATTTATATCTTTTCTTAAAGTTGTATCAAACAAATAACCACATTTCTCTAATTGTATCTGGGTATTTGTACTATTTCTTAAATAGTGCATGCGTATACCAAAAGCTGAAGAGTTTAAAAGTTCTTTCATTTTTTCATACTCTTCTTTCATCTTATCTTGGCTTTCATAAGCAATACCATGAACACCAATATCAAAACCATTTTGATATATTTTTTTAGTCCATATTTCTGCATTTCGGAAACTATAATCCAACCCTAGTCCATTATCCATCCCTATAAAGAATGTTGCAGGAATATGATGTCTTTTATTAAAGCTCATAATCTCTTCAATATTATGCCATTTATTTTCAATTAACTCTTTGATGCGTAAACTATATTCTTTAAAAGTTAATGTTGATGTTAATAACTCTATACTACTGCGAACTATATGTTTGGGAATAATCATATTTTTATGTTCCCAGGCTGTAATATGATCAATATCATGAGATACTATTATTTTCAAATCTATCCTTTATATAACATCAATAGTAATTTAATAAATTTATTTTTTGACTTCATTACTCTAAAGTATGGAACTTGTGTTGCACCAAAAGCACGAAAAACCCTCTCAATAGGTTCAATCATACTACCTTCAAAATCAAATTTTAAATTCTTCTGTGCTGCAAACTGAATAGCTTCCCATAAAAGTAAACTAGTTGCCCCACTATTACGATAAAGAGGATCTCCTCCACTCATCAGATAATACATGGTCTGATTATCCCAAACCACATAAATAGCTGCATGAAGATTTTCCTGATTATCATATCCCATAAAAATCTTTCTACAATCATTTTTTTGACAATGAATATCTAAAGTATTTAACCATTTCAAAGAGTATGGAATACTCATTTTTTGCCTATCAAATGTCATTTTATTAATTTTATAAAATAACTCTAAATCCGAATCTTCTTTTATATTTATTATTTTACGTGCTTTTTTTATATCTGTTTTTATATTAGATCTAAAATTCCTAAAAACTTTATCTAGGTCTGATAAATCTTCCAATACATAAGTATAATTAGTAGTTTGTTCAAATCCCTTCCATTTAAAAGGAAGCCAATTAGAAATACTCTTATGAAAGTTTTGAAAAAAGAAATCTACTTGAGGAAGTTTTTCTATCAACCCTGTCATTATTTCTTTCTCGTAAGATAATTTTCTCTCATTCTTTTGTCCCTTTGGATATACAATATAAGGTCCCATTGTTTGCGTGAGTTTAGGCATTAGTATCATAGAAAAAAACATTTTACTTGTTATATAATAGGGCATAGTTGCTACAATTTTATGATCTTTCTCAATAAAAACAATATCCCAGTTCTTCTCTCCACAGACACAATTCAGCCATCCATATTGACTAAAAAAAGGGATCTCTTCATTATCATGACAAAACTGTTTATACCTTTCTTTTTTATTCAACATGAAATATCCCTTTATCTCTTAGTATTTGTATGTTTTCTCTATATCCATATTTTATATAAAAATGATTATTTATGGCTACATTACTATTTTTCAAACTATTATTATACACCGCATCCAAAAACTCCTCTTTACTTTTTACAAAAGTTGTTGTTTTATTCTCTGTAGCATGATAAAGTTCTCTACTTCTCCCATTAAAATCAACTAATATATTTTGAATTCCCAAGGAGGGAACTTCTACAGTACATGCTGAATAAAAAGTACAATGAAAATCACAATGCATAATAATCTGATAGCAATCTAAATCAGGATATAAAACAACGTTAACAGGGAATTCATATTGGTCATATATTTTTTCATTAAAATATCTTGGTATTATTATATACATAATATCACTTGATAAGTGAGCCACACTTATGATATAGTCTATCATCATTTTTTCAGAGCCTTTTTGTAAAGACACACCAATCACCTTATTATAATTTTGTTTCATACTCCATAATTTATCATCTATTTTAAATGCACTTTTTAAATAATCTAAATAAAAACTACCTACAGGGAAAACTGCTTTATTAATTAACCCTTTATCTTTTAATTCTAAAACTTCACTTTCCCCAAAACTCAACAAATAATTTGGAAAATAACTGTTATCCAATATTAAGGGGCTATTATACGCATCATTATCTTTTGTAATAACACCATGTTGTACTTCAATAGTTTCAATATTTAAGTCTTGTGCACTTTTAATAACATATTGTCTACTATAATAACAATTAACTATAACTAGTTTTGTCTTATACCATTTAAACATCCACCGATGTAAAAAATATCTTGCATTAAATCTTTTTATTTGTAGTACATAATCTACTTGTATATTATACTCTTTATTAATCTCATCCAATACCAAATATGTTTTACGAGTAAACATACATTTTTCTAATAGTATAGCTACAGAATCTAACAACCTACGAGATGATACATGCTTGGTAAACATATCCTTTTTATTATAAAATGTTGGATTAGGCTCTTCAATTAACAAAGTTTTATCTTTTCCTAATACTTCGATAATATAATCTATGCTTTTATCAAACCATTTACCATTGACTTTTTTACGCTCATTTGTATCAGAAAAAACCATGTATTCATAATTATTAAACCAAGAAAAAAAACCAAAAAATACATCTTTTAATATTTTTAGTTTACTATATTTATCCATAGACTTTTCGTGAGATAATGCTAAAGCATGGCGGTAATAACTTCTTAAATATGCCCACTCTTCAAGAGATTCAAGCTCTTTTTCATAGCGTTCCTCTATTTCATATAATGTTTTCATTACTACTCACTTTAGTGTTTTCAACAAACCTAATTTTATCCTGTATAATATTAGTAGCCCTTTGAGCAGCATTTCCATCAAGTTTATATAGCTTATTGGCTATATACTTTTCTCTAAACTTCAGATACTCATTTTTATTTTCTAAGATATCTTGTATTTTTTCATTTAACTCTTTACTGTTTGTTACTTTTTCATTGAGTGAGTTTTGAAAAAAGTCTTCTAGCATTATGCCATTATCTGGATTGACCACGACGATGGGTATATTTGATGCTATAGCCTCCACTGCCGTTCTAGAAAAAGAAGATATATGTATATCCGTATAAGAAAATAGTTTATGAAGGTCAGTATCAGCTATTATCACATTGTTTACATTCAGCGATTCAAATACTTGTCTCATTGCCTGTCCATTATTTCGAGGGTGTAGCTTAACTATAAAATATATATCTTGTCTATCAATAATTAATTCTTGATACATAGTGTGAGCATGGTCAATAATTTCTTTTCCCACAAGACCCTCTAATACACTCGTACAAATAGTTACAATGGGGATATCTATAGAATATTTTGTATTTTTTAATAGTTTTTGCTTTTCTTCTTTATTTTTATCAATAGGGAAATTATCTAACGTTAAATCTCCCACTATATAACAGTTATCTCTTTTTTCTAGCATGTTTGCAAAATAATCTCCCCATAAAAGTAAATTAACATCATTAAATTCTTGTCCAAAATAATTTTGTTTACTCACTATTGGGACTCTCAGGATTTTATTAAAAAATACATACGCTATAGTTTGACTAACACTTCTAGTCATTCCCTTACTAGGAAAAAGTGCAGATTGCACTAAAAATACAGGAATATTGGGGAAATACACTTTAACTATTCGCATACTAAAGGTCATATCTCCGGTAGTTACGATGGCAGATAGTGACTCTTTTTTTATTAGCTTTTTTAATCTATTTATATACAAAAGCATTTTAAAAAATTTTATCACTTTTTCTATAAATGTTATACCTTTAGCATTCATATGTAATTTGATTGATTTACTAAACTTATCTTTAAAATTTTTAAATGTTTTTTCTGAACTATATTGGTCTTCTATATCTAAGTATAACGTTTCATATTCCTTCAATTTTGGCAATAAGTTACTAAATATTGGGGATGACAAATAGGTATAAGTTGGAATAAATAAGATTTTTTTCATTTATAGAAACCTTGCTTTAAAATATTCATGTCGTCCAATCCTTAAAGTTTTTTCTTAATATAAGCGAAATACTTTTCTTTGAGCCATACTATCTCTTCAATATTTTTTTTCATTAGGTATATCACAATACAGAAAAAAAGACTTATCTCCGCAAAATATATCATTATCCCACTTCTAAATTCTAGAAAACTCTTAATAAAAACCAATATACTTAATATAAAAAAAACCTTGACCCCATACGAAATTATATAGTCATTATATTTTAATATAAATTTATTTACTAGGTAGCCACCTATTGCCAATAATACATTTGCGACAAGTGTAGCAAAAATTGCACCTGAAATACCATACTGAGCTATCAGAAGATTATTGAATAAGAAATTTACTATACCCGCAATTATAAAAATAATCGCTATCCATATTGTTTTTTTGGCATACCCGATTGCTCTTCCATACAATTGGTAAATGAGTGACAAATACAATCCTATCACAATAAATGGAATGTACTTTAATGCGGAATTAAACTTGTCATCAACCAAAACATACCCTATATAATCGCCAAATAAGATTATAAATGTTGCTATAAGAAATGCAATATCTATAATTTTTTTTATTCCTTCTTTGATACTAAAATATTTTTCATTATTCATATCTTCAAAATAATTAGGTGTCCAGGCTGTCATTACAGCTCCCATAAACATAGAAAAAAAGTTTGCGACAATAAACGCAAGACTATACAGTCCTGTATGGGCAGAGGAAAGAATATTTGTAAGCATCAATCGATCTATTTGCGCCATAAGTATGGCACTTATAGAATAAAAAAAAAGTGGTCCTGTATATTTCAAAATATACGAAGTGTGTGCGTTTGAGAAAGCCACTGTCATATATTGTCTAATTTCTTTTAGAATAAATATAACCAACAATACCCCAACAATAACTTGTGCCAATATTAGTGATTCTGCTTTGCTATAGGGCAGTACATAAATCAATAAAAGCCCTAAACCAAAGGAAGTATAGATTTTGACAATAGAAAAAACCGCTTGACGTTTGCTTTTTCGTTGAGGCACTAGTATTTGACTATACACAGATATAAAGATATTTATTAGCACCAATAGTATAAGATATTTTATCCAAGTATATTCTATACCCATTATTGTTTGTAGTGTTTTACTACTATATACAATACTTGTAAAAATAGCCAAAATTACAAAAGAACCAAATAAGGACAAAGTAATAAAAGCTGGTTTATCTTCTTTTTCCTCATACCAATATCTACTGATTCCTGTATGGAAATTTAGTGTAAATAAGATATTTGAAATTGCTACCAGTGCTATAAAAGTATGATAAGATCCATATTCTCTAGGAGTTAAAAGATGCGTCAATATTGGAATTGAAACTATACCTAGTAATACAGCAAATACAGAAACGGATAAGTAATTTAAAACATGTTTTAACATTAATTTTTCTTTGAAAATATTTCTTTTATGGGTATATATATTTCTTTCTTATTCTCCACCCATAGCCTATATCTTTTTTTGATATGTCTTTTTAACTTTGTATATAAATTATTATTTTTTACTTTATCTTCAATTCCACTAATATATGCTGTAAATGCTTCCGTAAAATAATCATCCCCATATACACTATTTATAGTGTTACGTATCTTTTGGAAATCCATTTTGATTGTTAAATCATCTTGAGTTAAATGTTTATGTCTCAATCCCCAGTTATCAGACTGACCGATTTCTCGTACCAATAAAGGAGTACTAACTCTTTTAATACCCCCTTCTATTAACAAAATGGTTCCAAGAGTTAGTTCAATAAAATTATCGTTTTCAAAGTCAGATTTTTCTATAATTTTAATAGCTTTATAAAATGCTTCCTTATTATACAATCCCCATAAAATCATAGTATAATCTAAAAAATACTTTTCAGTATCTCCCCTCAAGTACTCACAATCAATACTTTCATTTAGGGGAATAATTTGATTACTATTTTCTCTATTTATCCCATAATTAGCCCCAATATAAGCCTTTATAATTTCTTGTCCCTGTAAAAAACTTATCCCCAAAAAGATACGATCCAATATTAAAAAATCATCATCAGCACATAAACCAACATATTTGGATGAAACTTTTTCAAGGATACGCAATAACTTACCCGAAAAATCCATTCCTTTAAAATATACATATGTGATATTTGCATATTGATTCTTTGCATATAAATATTCACATTCCGAAGAATCTACATAAATTACATCAAAGCCACAATTATTATAGTATTCCATTGAATAGCTAATCGAATCATGCCTATTATGTGTAGGTACTATTAACACAAAATCTATGTTTTCTTCCATATTATTCCACTCCACTCAATAAACTCTGATCACTCCAGAAATAATCCCATCTACCAAAACGACCTATTGTCTTGATATTTAAACTTTTTAAATAATCCAATACCACCTTTCGGTCTTTCTCCATTCCTTTATAAAAAATTACATTCCCATATTTTAAAATTCTCTGATTGCTTATCACGATATCTTCTCTTTGAAATAATTTCATCTCAATCGATTTCTCAATAATATGTTCTACTAAATAATTATCTATATATTTTAGAGGTTTATCTTTTGAAAAGTAAATTTCAAATTGCAAAGAACTACACCCTTTTGGTACGTTATCTAAAGATTTCATACTTGGACTATAACACCTTGAAGCGGCAATGTCTTCATCATATATATAAAACCAAAGATGTTTAGGAATATCCATTTTATTAAAACCTAACGATACAAGAGCAATACTCGTGTATTTTAGCTTTATACAAGCTTCTTTAACCTTTATTGGCATCTCTTCTATTATATCCATATACTCAGGTAATGGGATACTAGAGATTAGTTCATCATATCTTTCCAAGGTCTTATCTTTAAAATAAAGAACTTTGTTTTGAATATCTATTTTCACTACATCTTTATCAAGTTCAATTTGGCACTTTTTATACATACCTCTTAAAAATGATTTATAACCACCCTTTTTGGGATATCTCATTTCTTTAGCATAGTAGGTATTTGGTGTTGTATCTTCAAAAGCTCCTTTGAGGACTTCCGATATATTGGGTTTGTACATACGATTTTCTACCCATGTTGTACTTAATTCACTGGCTTCCAATGTCCAATATTTCTTTGTATATGGTATTGGAAAATTAGAACTGAAATACTCTCCGTACTGGTATCTTAGCCATTCTTCATAATTTGTTATATTATCATTTTTATATTTATTTTCTACAAAATCTGTAATAATACTAATTTTTTCATCCAAAAGTAATGGAAATAAATTATTCTGGGCAGGGTGCTTAAGCCATGCACCTTTATAGTAATTATATGCTAATGGTTTATGTATATAGTAAGTACATGAATCCGAGAATATCTTCTGTACTGATTTATTTTCAGAAAAAGAAAGATGTATGGCTTTGTCAAAGCGAAAACCATCTATGGTGAAATTACTACAAAGTCCACCCCAATCATCATCTTTTTCAAAAATAATATTTTCTATCCCTTTTTGAGTTAAATGATAACCTGCCGAAATCCCAGAAATACCTGCACCTAAAATAATAGTCATGACTTATTTATAAATTCTCTAATTTTTTCAATCATATAATCAATAGCATCATTCCCCATACCAGGATAAAGTCCAATCCAAAAACTATTATTCATAATAATGTCTGTATTTTGTAGTGTTCCTACTACTCGATAATCTTTGTTTTCAACCATAGAATCGAAGAGAGGATGCCTTAGTATATTCCCTGCAAATAAGTTTCTTGTTTGAATCTTATTTTCCTCAAGATACATAGAGATGTCATTTCTAGTAAATTTAGCTTCCTTTGTTACTGTCATTAAAAATCCAAACCAACTAGGATCTGAGTTTGGTGTTGCTTTTTGGATAGAAATATATTTATCAAGCCCTATTAGTCCATCATAAAGCCTCTTATAATTCTCTTTTCTTTTTTCTACAAAGGAAGGAAATTTTTCTAACTGTGCAACACCTATAGCTGCTTGCATATCTGATACTTTCAAGTTAAAACCAAAATGACCATACACATATTTATGGTCGTACCCCTTAGGTAAGCTTCCAAAACTCATAGAAAACCTTTTCCCGCAAGTATTGTCAACACCACTTTCACACCAACAGTCTCTTCCCCAGTCCCTCATAGAAAGCATAATCTTTTGAAGTAAAGGGTTGTCTGTATAAGTTGCACCCCCTTCTCCCATCGTCATATGATGTGGCGGATAAAAACTAGATGTTCCTATATCTCCCCAAGTTCCAGTCAATTTCCCGTCATATAAACTCCCTAATGCATCACAATTATCTTCAACTAGCCATAGGTCATGTTTATCACAAAACTCTTTTATTTCTCTAATATTAAATGGGTTTCCAAGAGTATGTGCTATCATAACAGCTTTTGTTTTTAGACTTAATGCTTTTTCTAACTGGGTGACATCAAGATTGACATTGGACAGATTCATATCTACAAATACTGGTACGGCTCCATATTGAACGATGGGTGAAACTGTTGTAGGGAAAGCTGCAGCAACGGCGATGACCTCATCTCCTCTTTTTATTTGGCGTTCTTTTAACAAAGGGGAAGTTAATGCATAAAATGCTAAAAGATTGGCAGAACTTCCAGAGTTCACTAAAAAAGTCCAACGAATATTTAAATATTTAGAGAGTTCTTTTTCAAATTTCTTAGAGTAGTCTCCGTAAGTAAGCCAAAAATCCAATGAAGAATCTACCAAATATTGCATTTCAGTCTCATCAAATACTCTACCCGCATAGTTAACACGGCTTTCTCCAAAAATAAATTCTTTTTCTTGTTCTGGCTTATGTACTAATTCATAATACTCTTTTGTTTTATCTAAGATTTCTTGCTTTAATTGTTCTTGTTTAGTCATTTAGATTCTCCATTTATTATTAACTTTATTCCATTATCAATTGAAATTTTAGCTTCCCATTGTAATTCTTTTTCTATTTTGAATACAGGAGCTATCGCTCTCATAATATCTAAATCTCTATATTTTTTATTTCCCCAAGATATATTAGCTTTTTTAGATAATTTATTTTCTATAATTTCTGAAAGTTTTTTAATACTTGTACCCACTCCCGTACCTAAATGATAATCATCTTCATCATTTAACAAATCAATATTTTCAAAACAATATATATAAAAATCAATAACATCATTAATATGAATAAAGTCTAAAACTTGCTCCCCACTTGTCATTTCTATAGGGATATTACTACATGTAGAGTCAATAATGTAGTCAACCACTTTTTTATTTTTAGACTTTCCCCCATAGATTGTATATGGAATAATATTGATGGTCTTAAACCCTATTAAATTTTTAAAATACTTAATGATAGGTCTTATAGCTATTTTTGAAGCCGAATAAAAATATGCCGGATTTAAAACTCCATCATTATATAAATATTCAGCAAAAGTACCTGTATTGATAAATAGTTTTACATTTGTTTCTTTCAGTCCTTCTAGCAAAAGTGAAGAAAATAATATATTACTGTTTACAATATTTACAATATTTTCACTATCATCTAAACTCGTTAAGTATGATGCCAAATGAATAACTATATCAGGATTAAAATCTTTAAGATTATTCTTCATATTTTCATCATAAATAATTTGATTGATGCTACCTAAAGATACTTCATATTCCCTCACAACAATTGAAACTTCATACTTTAAAATAAGTTTATTTAATAATTTACTACCAACAAAGCCTGTTGCTCCTGTAAGTAATATCTTCATACTAGTTATTTCCAAAAAATGGTGTATTAAAATCTTTTAATTTTAAAAAAGATCTATCTCTATCAGATATAGATGGGTTATCTAACTTCCAATCAAACCCAAAAGAATCAAACCTAACACCCCCGTCATTACTTGCTGCATAAATTGATGTTTGCATATAGGTTACATTAGTATTTTCTTCTAAAGATTTAAAGCCATGAGCTAAACCTTTTGGTACAATTAAAATTTTACCATTTTTGTCAGATAATTCTATTTGAAAATATTCTCCATAAGTTATTGAGTTCTTTCTTATGTCTAAGACTACATCTAAAATCTTTCCAAAAGGAACATAAACCAATTTTAAATGCTCAAATGGTGGGGTCTGAAAATGCATACCACGTATAACATTTTTATTAGAAATGGAATAGTATGTTTCTTTTATATTAATCCTTAAACCATTTTTTTGAAAAAAATCATCATTAAAAGTTTTAATAAAACTCCCCCTGTTATCTTCAAATATTTTAGGTTCTAAAATCAATAATCCTTCTATGTCAGTTTTGATTAATTTCATTAAAATTTAGCCCATTCTAAACTATACTTTTTTGCATCTTGTACATAATCTTCTAAATTATCCTTAGTCAGCACTATATTATTCTCATAATAAGCCTTATACCATTTTACAGTTTTTTCAAAAGTGGTATCACTATTCCAAACATCTTTCCATTTTAAACGTATATGCGCTTTTGAGCAGTCTAGTTTTAAACGATTCGCCTCATGTAGGTTACTATTGTCTTCATTAATTTCATAATCAATCTTATCCCAATATTGTTTAACATTTTGAGCTACTTCTTCAACACTAATACTTCCTTCATCAGAAGGTCCAAAATTCCATGCCTCTGAAAACTCTACTTTCCCCTCCAATAGCTTCTGTCCAACATGCAAGTATCCACTAAGTGGTTCAAGTACATGTTGCCATGGTCTCGTAGCATGGGGGCTTCGAATACTTACTTTTTTATTATTTGATACAGAAACCATAATATCTGTCATGAGTCTATCTACTGCCCAATCTCCACCACCTATAACATTACCCGCACGACAGGAAGCAAGAAGAGTATTATGTGTTTTTTGATAGTCATTTACATTAAAATACGAGTTTCTATAAGAATTTACTAACAAGTCAGCACAACCCTTAGATGAACTATATGGGTCATATCCACCTAAAGGGTCATTTTCACGATATCCCCACAGCCACTCTTTATTTTCATAAGCTTTATCACTTGTAATATTGACAATAGCTTTAACATTCATTTTTCGACAAGCTTCTAATACCTTTAATGTTCCCATAACATTTGTATCATATGTTTCAATAGGGTTTTCATACGAAAGACGAACCAAAGGTTGCGCTGCTAAATGAAACACTATATCTGGTTTATACTCTTGAAAAACCCTATTTAACTTATCTAAATCTCGTATGTCCCCAACAATAGAAACTATATTTAGTCCATCAAGTAACCCAATATGATTTGGGGTAGTTGGTGCTTCAAGTGAATAGCCTACTACCTTTGCACCCATTTCATTTAGCCAATAGACTAACCATGAGCCTTTAAATCCTGTATGCCCAGTAACCAGTACTGTTTTGTCTTTATAAATACCTGAAAACAAACTTTCCATTACCATTTTTTCCATGCTGCATTATGTGTATCCCAAAGTTTATTTAAATCATTCTTATCTTTCAATGTATCCATAGGTTTCCAAAATCCATGATGTTTATATGTATACATCTCCCCATTGTTTGCAAGTTTTTTTAATGGTTCTTGCTCAAAGGTCGTTTCATCATTTGCAATATAATCCAACACTTCTGGCTCGCAAACAAAAAAACCTGCATTTATCCAATGACCATCTCCTTTAGGTTTCTCATGGAAACCACTCACGCGGTTATCTGCCTCTACATTTAATGCCCCAAATCTACCATCCGGTTGAGCTGATGTCATGGTAATTAGTTTACCATGTGATTTATGAAACTTTACAAGTTCTTCTATATTGATGTCACTTACCCCGTCTCCATAAGTCAGCATAAAGGGTTCATTACCGATGAACGGTTTTGCCCTTTTCACTCGTCCACCCGTCATACTATGAAGTCCTGTATCTAAAAGTGTTACTTTCCAAGGTTCACTACTATTATTGTGAACCTCCATCTTTCCATCTTTCATGTCAATAGTTATGTCACTTTGATGTA
>Ga0256824_10000741_pt1 | contig 12669 bp, 16 predicted proteins | sample CV67metaG_FD_191570 | JGI IMG/M metagenome (GOLD analysis project Ga0256824, IMG submission 191570) | Hydrothermal vent microbial communities from East Pacific Rise, Pacific Ocean - CV67 | ecosystem: Environmental > Aquatic > Marine > Hydrothermal vents | place: Pacific Ocean: East Pacific Rise...
TTTACCCTCCATTTTGGTGCTGAAACAGCTGTTCCATCAGAGAACTTTACATCTAATGATGCTCCACTATTTGTTTTGTGTGTAAATGTACAATCATTATTATATGTTAATTCTTCAGGCATATTTATATAATTAGCCAATATTCCACAATAATCAACAATTTTACCATTTTTACCAGCACTAATAGATTTATTCCATATAGTTGCAGCAACAGATCTATTCATTGTTCCCACAAAAGTTATTACAGCTGTATCATGTGCTTGATGAACAGTTTCTAAAAATTTTGGGATTGCTACGGCAGATAATATTCCTATAATTACAATAACAAAAACCACTTCTATCATTGTAAAACCTTTTCTCATATTTATTTTCATTTATTTATCCTCTGACAATTAGCCAGTCCTATTACAGATCCTTATATTTACATATATATATAAGAATCAATAGTTATCGGACAAATTACATTTCTTCTTCATCTTCCTCAATTTCTTTTAAGTCAAATACATCTAAATCTTCAACACTATCATTCTCTTTATTTTCCTTAACAGTTCCACCAGCAATTCCTTGCATTTTAAGTTTCATATCAGATGGATTTGTAGAATACTCTAAAGTAACATCTCTTGTTATTCTTTTTGCAAAATATAAATCTAATAAAGCTTGGTCAAATGTTTGTGTTCCATAAATTTCTTTTCCTTCAGCAATTGTATCTGGAATTTCAAAGTCTCTTGATTCTGAAATCAATTGCTCAATACGACCAGTTTTCTTTAATACCTCAATACCAGCAGTTCTTCCTCCATCAATCGTAGGAACTAACCTTTGAGAAATAACACCCTCTAATACAGATGCTAATGCCCCTCTAACCCTATTTTGTTCATTAGTTGGGAACATACCAATGATTCTATCAATAGTCTCTTTAGCATCAAGTGTGTGAAGTGTAGAGAAAACAAGGTGTCCTGTATTAGCAGCATGCATAGCAATATCAATAGTTTCTAAATCTCTCATTTCCCCAACAAGTATAATATCAGGGTCTTCTCTTAGAGCACCTCTTAAAGCATCTGTAAAAGAATTTGAATCTTGACCTATTCCTCTTTGGTTAATTAAACAACTTTTGTTTTTATGAATAAACTCAATTGGATCTTCAACTGTAATAATATGTTTACGATATTTCTCATTAATTGCATCAATAATTGCGGCTAATGTTGTAGATTTACCAGAACCTGTAACTCCTGTAACAAGAACCAATCCTCTTTGGATATCAACAAAGTCATTAATAACCTCTGGTAATTTTAATTCGGCTATTGTCGCAATCTTAACAGGGATAATCCTAAATACAGCACTATATCCATACATTTGTCTAAAAAAGTTAATCCTAAATCTATAATCACCCATAACATATGTAAAGTCAAGGTTCTTATCTTCAACTAATGTTTTAAATTGTTTCTCTGTAGAAATAGCTTTTACAAGTTCAACAAGCTCTTCATGACTTGTTTCATTTTTACCTAAAATTCTTAGTTCTCCATGTATTCTTACTCTGGGTATTGAACCTGCTTGGAAGTGTAAATCACTCCCTTCATTCTCAATCATACTCTGTAAATATTTTTTTAATTTGTCTTCCATTTATATAACAACAGTAAAATACTGCCTTCTTTTTCCAAAGAACTCCATTTATTTATTGAATTATATCAAGATTTATTTTAAAAAAAACAAATATTCAACTTAGCAAGAAGGAATGTTTCCCGAATCAGACGCAAATTCATAAGAAAAATCATATATATGAGGAAGCCATTTCTCTTTTATTTTAGCATTAGGACATATTTTTAAAATTTCATCTTTTAATTCTCCAGCCTCAAAATATGATTCCCATTCATCTTGTGTATGTTTATGAGCAAACTTAATTCCACTCATATCACAAGCTGACTTAAACTTTTTTAAATATATTTTTTGACCTTTTTTGATGTTCGCCTGTAATGGCATGTAAGTTAATATCATTAAAGATATTATTGTTAGTGTTTTTTTCATTATTTTTACAATAGTTAAACTATTCTTTCTTCCGAAAGCTCCAAATTTTAACTATTATATTTAGTCTTTGTGCAGGAATTGTGAAGTTAGATCATATTATATCTATCTATAATTTTATTAAGACGTTTATGTAGTCTTTTTAAAGCTTTCCCAGAAGAACTTAATGAATGTCCTGTAATGCTTGGTCCATTCTCTCTTTTTATTTTGGCAATCCATCCTTCTTTATATTGATATTTTAAACCAACAAAAGTTATTTCACCTTCTCCATAATGGTCGTTAGCTGTTTGTGTAATCTTCTCAATCGATGTTGATGTTCCTATTTTATTTTTTTGCATATTGTTTTCCTTTTATTTTTTTAATATATTATTTTATCTAAAATTAACTTAAACTTAGGTTAATTTGCTTAAGAAGATAGATAATCCTTCTTCTTTATTGGCTATATGATTTACACCTAATGTTCCACCAGAAGCATTCTCATGTCCAGAACCATTAAAATAATCATTAGATAATTGGTTTACATTACTCGATTTACTCCTAAAAGAAAGTCTTCCATTTTTAGAAATTAAAACAATAACTAATCTATTGTTCTCTAAAAGTAAAAATTGTGATATATATTGAAAATATTCTCTATCTATATTATATAGAAAAATATATTCTCCCTTGATCGGACTTTTAAACATATCATTAACATACTTAAAAGAAAGGTTTCTTTTAATTGAATAATTTGGATTAAAATAATCTTTATCTTTTAGATAATTTAAAATAAAAATACTTGGATTACTGATTTCAGAAATATTATCTTCCATATATTTAAAATATTCATTATAAAATATTACTTTACTCTCATTGAAATAAAATAATAACTCTTTATTTATAAACTCAGAAAGAAAACAACCAATATCTAGATTAGAATCGTCTTCCCACATATCATAACTATTAACAGAGTCTAATAAATTTGACTCAACCTTTTCTTGTTCAGCAAATATCTTTGAAGCAGACCGAGAATCATCTAAATAATACCAATCATATTTTTTAGACATATTTAATCCAGAAATATGATGATCATATAAAGAAACAGATATACCTAAATCAACAAATGATTGAATATATTCACATTCTTTCTTATCTAAATTTAAATCTGTTATAAATACAGTATCTTTAGTAGTAGCTTGTTTAAATATTTTTTTTAAGTGAGAGTATATTTCTTTTCCATAGTTTGAATTATAGTAAGTGACTTTCTCGAATTTTTTAGTGGAGAGATATTGACAGAAGAAACCGTCTAAGTCAATATGGGATAGATGATAAATCATATAAGCCTTTCGTTGTATTTTGTATTATATACTCTATTTGCTTAATTTATCCTTAATGAAATCAGTTTTCCATTCTTTTTTGCAAAAAGAACATTTATATTTATGCTCTTCAGTATCTACTTCAATTATTTTAACTTCGTTTTCGCAAAATGGGCATATTCCAATCATATAAATCTCCTTTATTAATAAGAAGATTATATCACAAGGAACAATCCATTTAAAAAAAATAAGAATTAAACTGGGTCTAACTCAATCGAAATATTTAATAGATTTACACTATCTGTGTAATCTTTATTCATGTCAATTGCCTTGACAGGAATATATTTATTAAGCAATAATCTCATTTCTGCTTCAAGTTTCTTAATTGTTTCAGGATCAAGATTAACTCTATCAGAATTAATTGCCAACTTTAATCTGCTATGTGCTGATGAAGCACTCTTTACTTTCTTTTTTCCAAATAAACCAAACATTAACTAAACATACCTCCCAATTTTTTGAACAATCCTTTTTTAGGATTTTCTACATCAGGGAAATCAACTTGCTCTCCAGTAAATCTCTTAGCAACTCTCATATATGCTTTACCAGCTTCTGACTTTTCATTAAGAATAACTGGAACACCTTTATTAGAAGCATCAATAACTCCCTTATCTTCAGGAATCTTTCCAACCAAAGGAATATCAAGTAAATCAAGAATATCATCACTACTTAACATTTTTCCAGCTTGAACCATCTCTGCATCAATTCTGTTAATGATTAAGTATTTAGTTATTTCACCACCTTGCTTAACTTTCTCAGATTTAGAATCAAGAATTCCGATTGCTTTGTCAGCATCTCTAATTGAAGATACTTCTGGGTTAACTACAATCACTGCTCTATCACAAAATTCAATAGTATGCTCATATCCACTTTCAATACCCGCTGGAGCATCAAGAATAATATAATCAAAATCTTTATCTAAATCTTCTAATAGTTTTTTAATCTTTCTTGAATTAAGAACTGATTTATCCTTAGATTGAGATGCTGCTAAAAAATGAAGTCTTTTATCAACTTTACTTCTAATTGTAGCCTGAGCTAATTTACATTCTCCATCCATTACTTGTACCATATCATATATAACTCTATTTTCAAGACCTAATATCATATCTAAGTTTCTTTGACCAATATCAAAGTCAACAACGATGACCTTCTTATTATTCATTGCCAAACCTAAACCAATGTTAGCTGTTGTTGTTGTTTTACCAACTCCACCTTTTCCACTAATTACTGCTATTACCATTATTCATTCCTTATTTTTTACAAGTATACACCTTTTTCCCAAAAAAACAAAGCTTTTTAACAATTTTTTTAAAAATTTTACTTTTTATTAACTTTTTGTTAACTTTTTATTAACTTTTGTTTTTTTTATGATATAATACACCTATTAAAAAAGGAGCCCTATTGATTTAGGGGAATAATTTTATTAAGATTATTCGAAAAAACAATGAAAAAAACTTTATTACTTTCAGTAATTGCTTCAGTAGCTATTATGGCTGGTGGAGATATCGCACCAGTAGAAACAGCAGTAGTTGTAGTTGTTCCAGCACAAGTTCAAGAAGTTTCAGCATGGAACTTTTCAGGAACAGCAAAAACATATTACCAAACATCTGATGCTTATGGTTTAACTGACTTAGGTGATTCTGCAAGTTCAGCATTCACAAATGGTGTTCAATTAAATGTAGATGGTAACTTAGGAGCAGGATTTGGTGTAGGTGGTCAATTGACTGGTCTTTACTCAAATACTTCTTGGACAGGTTTAAGAATGTCTGATGCAGATGGTTCAGGAGATAATGCAACAGCTGCATTTACAAAAGCTTATATTACATATGGTATAGGAAACACAAATATTAAAGTTGGTAGACAAGAACTTCCAAAAAGTCTTTCTCCTTTCGCATTCTCTGAAAAATGGAACGTTTTCTCTAATACATTCCAAGCAGCAACAATTATTAATACAGATATTCCTAACACTACATTAGTTGGTGCTTATGTTGACTCTGCAAATAATTATGGTGATTTAAGTGAATTTAATGATATTAATGAAGATGGTGTTTATATGCTTACTGTTCAAAATAAATCTATTAGAAACTTGGCATTAACAGGAAGTTATTACTTTGCTGAAGATATGAATACACAAGGAGACTTAAGTGTAGTTTGGGGAGATGCTAAATATGATGGTGGAGCTTATATGATTGCTGCTCAAGGTGGATATATCTTTAATGATGCTGTAGATTCAGCAGAAACAACAGCATTTGGAGCAAAGATTGGAGCTAAATTTTCATCTGTAAAAGCTTGTTTAGCATATTCAACAGTTGATGATGGAGCACTTTCTGTTCAAAACTTTGGAACAGGAATTAAAACACCTCTATATACACAAATGATTCTTAACCAAAATCAAATTGCTTCTGATGCAGATGCTATTGTTGGTAGAGCTTCAGTAGATGCATTTGGTGCTAATTTTGCTCTTGCTTATGGATATACAACTGATAACTCAATTGTTTCTGAAGATAAGACTGAACTAGACCTTACATATTCTAGAAAAATTGGAAAGAATACAGAAATATTTACAGCATATGTTTATTCAAATGTAGATAACAATCTTGATGCAGATACTAACAACATGTTAAGATTCTGGGGAAAATACAACTTTTAATAAGTTGTTATAACTAATTACAGCCTCCCAACTTTGGGAGATTAACTTACAAAATAAACTTTTTTTTACAAATTTTCTACTTTCTGTTAACTATTCATTGATTTTTCATTTTTATTACGCTATAATACTTTTATCAAACAAAGGAGCCTTATTAAATTAAGGGGATAATTAATAAAATTATTCGAGAAAAAATATGAGAAAAGCATTATTACTTTCAGTAGTAGCATCAACAATGATTATGGCAGGTGGAGACATCGCACCAGTAGAGCCAGTAATTGAAGTACCAGTTCAAGTAGTAGAAGAAGTATCAACAAAGAGTAACTTTTATGCAGGTGTAGCATATAGTAGAATGGGATCAAGTATCAGTGATATTAAATTAGAAGGTGTTCATACAACACTTGCTGATGTTGATTTAGAAATGGGAGCAGTAATGCTTGATCTTGGTTATAAAATCAATGACTATATCGCTGTAGAAGGTAGATACTGGATTGGAACAACAACTGATAGATTCCATGTTAAAGATTGGACACTTCATAAAGCAGTAGATACAGATACAACAGCTTGGGGAATTTATGCAAAACCTATGTATCCTATTACAGAAACATTTGATGTTTATGGTCTTGTTGGTTATGGTTCTGCTTCATTAAATGATGCAAAAGGTTTTGACGGTGATGTTGATGGTATTACTTGGGGTGTTGGAGCTGCTTATGAATTTGTAGAAGGTTTCTCTTTCTTCGTTGACTATGTAGCATTTACAGAAGATACTTTAAGCAATAACTCATTGACAGATTTCGCTGGTGTAAGTGATACAAACTATGACCATGATTTTGATGCTGTTAACTTTGGTGTAAACTACCAATTTTAATTAATTGAGTCTAACTTAGTTAGGCTCTCATAAATAAGTTAAACTATATCAATTAGTTTAGCTTTTCTCTCCAAAATTAGATATACTTACAAATGATAAAAACAATAATAACAATTTTCTTAACAACTTATATAATGTCAGGTGTATTCCTATATTTTAAACAAGCCTCTTTCCTATTCTTTCCTAAAAAAAATACTTCTCATAATGGAAAAGATTTATTTTTAAAAAATGATGATGTAAATATTCATGTTATTGCTATAAACGAAGGACAAAAGAAGTCAATAATTTATTTTGGTGGTAATGCTGAAACTATTTCAGATAGTGTAGATTATATTTCAGAACAATTTCCAGAATATAGTATTTATATGATGAATTATAGAAGTTTTGGGTTAAGCACGGGAACTCCATCAGAAAAAGGTATCTTCTCTGATGCATTAAAAGTATATGATTACGTTTCAAAAAAATCAAAAGATATATCTATTGGTGGAAGAAGCTTAGGTTCAGGTGTAGCCTCATATGTAGCTTCTAAAAGAGAAGTAAGAAAATTAGCTCTAATTACTCCATTCAATAGTGTTCAAGATGTAGCTCAAGATAGATTTAAAATCTTCCCAATGTCTATACTTTTAAAAAATAAATTTAAATCAGAATCATATGTTAAAAATATTAAAGCAAAAACAATGATATTTATTGCTGAAGAAGATACAGTCATTCCTTTGAAATATACAGAAAGATTAATTAATAAATTTACAGCTAAACAATTAGAAGTTATCACTATAAAAGGAAGAAATCATACAGATATCTCTTCAGATGAAATCTATTTCAGAAAGATGCAGGATTTTGTAAAATAAATGATATAATAATAAAAAAGGATCTCGTAGATGATTGGTATTAAGATATCAATAGTAGAGAACAGTTTATAACTGTGGTTAATTTATAATGAAAATATTTTTTACAATATTATTACTTCTTTCTTTATCTTCAGCAGAAGAAGTAGAGAATATGTTATTAACATCAAAAATATCATTTAAAACATCTTTGAGCGATTACAATAAAGCTAATATATTAGAATATGACGAAAATATAATTATAAAAGAAATTAAATTAGATGATTATGTAGAAGCTGATATTTTATGTAGTCAAGAACATATGTCCGCAACACAAGAAGATTCATTAGCCGAAGATTTAGAATTTAATAATTTAGAACTTGATACTATCATCACAAGTAAAGGTGGAACAATTACTGTTCTTTCAGATCCTTTAAATGATTATAGGAAAGCAGATAAGGAAGTATTTAAAGATAGTCCTGCTAGTGAAAACATTAATCAAATAAAAGAAAGTTTAAATAATATAAAAAAACGGATTATAGAGAATAGAATTATTTTAGAAGATTATATTACAGCAGAGAATGTTGTTAACGCAGAAGATATCCTAATCCAAGATGAATTGGATTATTATGATATCTGTATTTCATCTAACTTATTTTAAACAAAATTTAAAGTAGTTTCATGATTTTGCATAGGATAATCAGTTCCAAATAAAAATTTACTTTTGTCATCAACTTTTTTATAAATGTTTTGAACATATTTAATTGTGTCTGCTATTTCTTTTCTTTTATCAACTAACCCACTTATATCAGTATATAAATTATCATACATATTTAACAACTGAATAAGTTCTAAATCATATGGATTTGATAGGTGAGCTAATATAAAGTTAATATCAGAATTTATATTAATGACATCTTCTATATCTTTAGGATTAAACATCTCTTTATTTCCTTTTAAATATCCAGTATGAAACATTATATACAAATTATACTTTCTAGCTAATTCTAATACCATTTCAAGCTCATTAGAGAACTTATTATTGACATCTTTAGAGAAATCTATGTTCTGATAACCTGTATATATTTTTATACCAATAATTTTGGAAGGGTCTTCTTCAAGAATAGATACCATCTCATTAAATCCTTGGAAAAAATAATGTTCAAAATCAAGACTTAAATAAAGTTTGGTTTTTTCTATATCTTTTAGATGATAGTATAAATTATAGTTTGATAGACCACTTCCATTTTCTGGGAAATAACTTGCCATTACATAAACTTCATCCATGGTTCTTAAATATTCAGTCAAGTTTAAAACATCTTTTTTAACATTTCTTCCAGATAGGTGATAATGCCAATCTATTTTTGTATTCATAATTATCCTTTTTATATATTATTTATCTTCTTTTTTATAAACATAATTCTCAGCATCTTCATTGTTCATTTCCCAATAGAAAACTTCCCAATATAAATATAAAGAAACACCCATTTTTCTATAAAGATTTCTAAAAGCTTCATTATTCTTAGATATCCCTCTATTCATCATACTAGATATTAAATCATTTAAAGAAGGAATATTTTCAGAAAAACCATCTTCTTCTTCCCATCGTAAACGACCATCTATTTCAACAATGTTGTGAGGACATCCAAGAATTTCATCTTTCAGTAAACACATTTCTTCATTAGAAGCAAACTTTTCAACAACTTCATCTTTATTCATTATTTTAACCATAGTTAATTCCTTTTTATAGATAATGTTATTATATTATAAAAATACTTAAAAGAAGGTTAAAATTTTATTTTTTTTGATTTGTTTAAATTGAAGACAAGTATTTTTAAAGGAATACTTAAACCTATTTTTTACAAAAACATATTCTTAAAAAGAATATATTTAACAAAGACAATTAAGACTTAGCTTTTCCTGAACTTTTTCCATGTTTCCAAGTTGTGCTTCTTTCTGTTGCTTTCTTTGAATGACTTGCTTTACCGCTTGAATTTACTGTTTTACCCATGTTTTTTACCACAATTTTCTCAAATTGTTCTCTTTACGAGATCCTTATTTTTTTTAGTTGAAGAAGATGTTTCTTCTTCTGATATTATAGCTGACTAAACTTAAAGCAAGCTTATTTTTTCTTAAATTCATTAATAGTATAAAATAATTTATCTAAATCTGAATGATAAAAGCCAGAAGAATTCCAACAATTATATTCTATGATTTTTATTCCATTATCTGTTTCTGCTAAATCCATAACGAAAATATCTGAAGGTTGATATATGTTAGCATATTCATTAGCTTTATCAAGAATATATTGAGGTATCTCTGAAGAATATAACACATCTCTACCTCTCTTATATAATGAACCAGTAACTACTTTACCATCAACTATAAAAAATCTATATTCTGAAAATATATTTATAGTTGGAGCAATTAAAATAGTTTCTTCTTCAAATCCTTTTCTCCAATGTCCAGAATGAATATATTCACTAACTGTGCTTCCAGCAGGAATAATTCCACCATTAAAAGCTTTTAAATCCTTAGACGGCTTAATAAACATATCATTAGAAAATGATTTATCTAATACATCTGAACATAAGAAATACTCTGCATGAATATTTAATAAAGGTAATTGTAAATTTTTATAGTTGTTTTGATCAAAAGTATCAACATCATAATCAACACTTCTTTTCAATTCATCCATATATTCTGGTTTATCTTTATCTGAATCTAAATATATAGAACATTCTTTTAACGATGTAGAATTATTTAATATTTCTAGCATAGATATTCCACCAATAACAATATATTGAGTATTATCCTCTAAAACATTATTTAAATTACTTATTTTTTTTTCAGGAAGAATACCAAAATCTTTAAATTCAATTCCTAATTTATTAAGACTTTTCATTGAAGATTCTATATGACTACCATTGAAACCACTTGTTTGTATTAACCATACATTTTTCACCTATACCTCCTTAATTATATTAATAATTTCTTTACCTATCTCTTCTTTTGAAGAAACAATCTTTTCTACTCCAAGCTCACTTATAAAATAAGCTTGATGAGATTCTTTTAATCTAATCTCAGACAAATCATTAGCAATAACATAATTACTATTCGTTCTAACTAATTGTTTTTGAGCAACATCAATCAATTCTTTATTTGAAACACCATCTAATAGTTTAAAAGAAATTAAGAATATGTTTGAATCCAATTCCTTAATCATATCAATTATTTTTGGTGTTTTTTTCATAGAAATAAACATTTCTTCACTTTTAGATGAAATCTTATTACTTTTATCAAATCCATTGATATTTCTGATTGTGTCAGCCAAGATATCTTTATCTAACGAAGCTACCTCAGAAAGTTTATTAATAATGTCATCCATTGAAAATACTTTATCAACAGTATAATCTGAAATAGCCATCGCATGTATAAATACATCAATTTTATTATTAGTAATTACCTCTCTAACAGCTTTTTCTACAGAAGCCGTATCATTTACCTCAATAAGAGTTAAATTTGGACTATATAGATTCTTAGCAGGAAATAATGATCCTTTTGGATAAATATAAAATATTTTACTTCCAATTAGATTTAACTCAATTTGACTATATATTTCCATACCAAGTTTACCTGAAGACATATTTGTAATATGTCTAACTTCATCAATTTTTTCGTTTGTTCCACCTGCAGTTATAACAATATTCATTTATTCTCCTTTTAGAATGTTTATCGCATTAAGGTAAGCTGTATAAGCTCCACCAATAGTTAAGTTGTCTAAAACAACATTAATAAAAATGTTATTTTCATCTTCTTTTACATAAATTAATATTTTATCATTATTTAAAACATCTTTTATTTCTGGGATGATATCTTCAGATACAATTATATTATCATTATCTCTATAGAATTGATAAATTGCATTTAATAGATTATCATCTTTATTTTTCTTAAATCCATGAATATTAATAGATGTTCCACCTGGGACATCTATTATAGAAGGAATCATTTTAATATTATGAGTATTCCCAAAATAATAATTTACTTCTTTCTGATGGGTATGTGTATATGGATGAACCACATTCATTATACCTATTTTATCATTAAATGAACTTCTTCGTGTTAAAGAACTCTTAGAAAATTTAACATCTAAAATAATATTTGATGTCAATTCATTAATAATAGGTGTAAGTGCTGTAATTGAACCTATCGCACTACATCCTGGATTAGCTATATAATTATAGTTAGGATAATCTTTAGTAATATGAGGAATACCATAAAGAACATTATTCCCACTATCAACAAAATTAGTTGAACTAATTAATCTTTTATGACTTGAAACATCCACAATTTTAGCATTAGGATAATCTTCAATATCAAACTCCATTACAGATTCTTTACTTCCAACAAGAAATATAATATCAGGATTATTACAATCCTCACAAAATCTATTGTCTCCTGCTAAATAAAATTGAATTTTGTCTCCAATATTAGATCTACCAATTATTTTATATCTATACATTTGTATACCTTTCTTTTAATTTTATATATTTCTATATATAAATTGTTATAAGAGAATTATATCGTATTAAACCTTTATTTAAGCTGATTTAGTTATTTAAGCTATTTTTAATTCTAAATATGATAATATTTAGAATTAAAAATAGCCTTTATGAAAAGAATAATAAAAATACTTGATAAGACAGGAAAATATGAACCATCTTATTTATTAAATCCATTATATAGAATATTTTTCAGTAAAAAAGATAATGAGTATTATATAATCAACAATAGAAAAAAATCATTAATAACTGACTTAATAAAAACAGAGGGGATAACCGAAGAAATGGTTATTAAAAAAATTTTTAAACATTTAAATCAAGAACTATATAGAATTAAGATAATTACTGAATTTGATAAAGAAGGAGATAAATTGTATTTGTCAATTGATAAAGATAAATT
>Ga0256824_10000742_pt1 | contig 12666 bp, 12 predicted proteins | sample CV67metaG_FD_191570 | JGI IMG/M metagenome (GOLD analysis project Ga0256824, IMG submission 191570) | Hydrothermal vent microbial communities from East Pacific Rise, Pacific Ocean - CV67 | ecosystem: Environmental > Aquatic > Marine > Hydrothermal vents | place: Pacific Ocean: East Pacific Rise...
AGCGGAACTTTTTGCATCTAATGCTAAGTATGAGGCTGCATTTGCACCGCTTCAAAAAGCTATGCCTCCACTCAATTTAAAAGCACATGCTCTTAACCAAGAGATGGTCTCTTATGTAAGAGATAACAGTATGAGTGATATTAAAGATGCAATGAACCAGATGGCAAAGTCCGAACGTTCAACTGCGTTAAGACAACTTCGTAAGTCTATTCTTACAACTAAAGAGGAGTGGGCGACAGTTGAGCTTGAAGTACAACTCAAAGATGCTATTCACAGTGTTAAAAAAGAGCAGGTTCGTGCACAGATTTTAAACGAGAGTGTTCGTGCAGATGGTCGTGCTTTAACAGAGGTAAGACCTATTAGTATCGACACAAATATTCTTCCAAATGCGCACTCATCATGTCTCTTTACACGTGGTCAGACACAGGCTCTTGTAGTGCTTACTATGGGTGGACCCAAAGATGCACAGATGTTTGAGTCTCTTACAGATAGTGGTACTCAAAACGAGAACTTTATGGTTCACTACAACTTCCCTGGTTTTTCAGTGGGTGAAGCTTCTCCTGTTATGGGAACAAAGCGTCGTGAGCTTGGTCACGGTAACTTAGCTAAACGTGCATTAGCACCAGCAGTTGACTTAGATGGACAGACAGTACGTTTAGTATCTGAAATCTTAGAGTCAAATGGTTCAAGCTCTATGGCTACTGTATGTGGTGGTTACATGGCACTTCGTGCGGCGGACATAGAGACAAGTGATACGATTGCAGGTATTGCTATGGGTATGGTAAGTGAGGGTGATAAGTATGCAATTCTCTCAGATATTATGGGTCTTGAAGACCACGATGGAGATATGGACTTTAAAGTAACGGGTTCAAAAGATGGAATTACTGCAATGCAGATGGATATCAAACTTGGGGGAATCTCTTTAGATGTACTTAAAGAAGCACTCTACCAAGCAAAAGAGGGACGTTCACACATCATAGATATTATGCTTGATGCTGAAAAAGAGATAGAGTTTAATGATGGTGTGCTTCCTTCTGTTGACTTTTTTCACATAGACCCTAGTTTCATCGGTGAGGTTATTGGTCAAGCGGGTAAAACTATTCGTGAAATGATTGAGAAGTTTGAAGTAGCGATTGACATCGATAAAAAAGATGGAAAAGTAAAAATTACTGGTAAAAATAAAACTGGTGTAGCTGGAGCACGTGGACATATTGAAAATATTGTAAACACTCCCAAAGTTGCTAAAATAAAGTATGAAGTGGGCGACAAGTATGAGGGGACTGTGAAGAGAATTGTAGACTTCGGTGCATTTGTAGAACTTCCAGATGGAACTGATGGGCTTTTACATATCTCTAAAATTTCAGACCAGAGAGTAGACAAAGTAAGTGATGTCTTCTCTGAAGGTGATAAAGTGACAGTAGAAATTTTAGAGTTTAAAGGAAATAAAATCTCTCTTGGTCGTGCATAAGAGAAGATTTAGTTAACTTTGACTATAATTCGCCTATCAATTTTTAGTAGGGAAATCCTAGCATTTATGTGTGGGTTGCTTTATCGCAAGATGAGGTTACGCTATCCGAAAGATTTTGTAATAATTTTAAGGACAATATAATGAAAAAAATTCTTTTTTTACTAGTAGCATTTTCTGCTGCTGCATTCGCAAACGAGGGTAACGTTGCTAACGAAACTCTTAAAGCATACTCAATGATCGCTGCTGGTCTTGGTCTTGGTCTTGCTGCTCTTGGTGGAGCTATCGGTATGGGTCACACTGCTGCTGCAACTATCGCTGGTACTGCACGTAACCCAGGTCTTGGTGCTAAACTAATGACTACAATGTTCATCGCTCTTGCAATGATCGAAGCACAAGTTATTTATGCACTAGTTATTGCATTAATCGCTCTTTATGCTAACCCATACTTAGGTTAGTCACTAGACTTCTTCAGTAACCCCTCAGTTCAACTCTTTTGAGTTGAACTTTTTCTTTTTACAAACAATGCGATCGTGGTGGAACGGTAGACACGCTACCTTGAGGGGGTAGTGCCTTACGGGTGTGAGAGTTCAAATCTCTCCGATCGCACCATTTACTAACAAAAACACTCCTTATTCCTTTAAACCTCTATTTTTTTAAGTATAATAAGTATAAAATAAATGACTTAATTAAAAAGATAAAAATAGTGAAACAGAAAACTTCTATACTTACTTTTATTGCATTGACACTACTCTACATAAATTTGAGTGCAAATACTATAATACCTAAGCAGAGTCTCAAAAGCAATGGGCAGATAGTGCATAACTCCAAACCCTCTTTTGTCTCAAACTTTTCCGATATGTTTAGCGAGGGTCTCTTTTATGGACGTTTACGCACAAACAATTTTTACTACGATTGGAAAGAAGAAGATAGCGGACATAGTAGTCACTTCATAAGTGGACTAGGTGCTTCGCTAGTTTATAATAGTGCTACTTTTGGCGACATTGACTTTGGTGTAGGTCTCTACGGATCTCAAGCCTTTTTTAATGCAAGTAGTGACCCCGTAGAACATATCAAAGCAGGTAAAGATGTTCTGAGTCGTTTTAATTATGTAAACACAGGTAGTAAAGCTATGGGAGTTGTAGGGCAGGTCTATCTACGTTACACTGGGCTAAGTGAGAGTCAGTTAATAGTAGGGCGTCAACTTGTAGAGAGTTTTTACACAAAGTCTAATGACACAAAGATGGTTCCCAATACTTTTGATGGTTTAGTTTTTCAAACCGAGGTAATCTCAAAAACAGCTATTACAATTGCTTACTTACACCAGCAAAAACTTCGTGACCATACGGAGGCCCATGGAGTTTTAGTTGTTGGTGATGCATCCTCCTCTTCATTAATCAATCCTCAGTGGAGCCAAAATGATGATGCAGGAATGCACAAGGGTTTAACATACTCAGCACTCAAAGCGGCAAATAAACCAACTGATGCTCCCCTCATTATAGGTGATTTTAAAAATAACTCTTTACAAAACTTACAATTTAATGCTTCATTTTATGCTGTTCCCGAATTGCTTTCTCAGATTATGACAGAGCTTAACTACTCATTTGAGTTTACTAATCAGTTTTCCATTACTCCAGGCATGCGTTACATAAAACAGTTTGACAATGGAGCGGGTGCAGTTGGTGGTGCTTCTATAACTGGAGATACAACAGGCTATAAAGATGTAAACTCTGTAGATACACAGATGGTAGCAGCTAGAGTAGTGACAACAATTGACAACTACAAGATAAATCTAGGGTTTACTTATATTTTAGATGAAGCCGATTTAATCACACCATGGAGAGGCTTTCCAACAGCAGGTTATACGCGTTCTATGGGAAGATATAACTGGAGAGCCAATACTAAGAGTTATCGTTTAGAAGTAGTAAGAGGGGCTGATTTAGAAGGTGTTTACGAAGATATTTTCATACAAGCATCAGTCCTCTACACAGATGGTGATGACACGAAAGTAGGTATTAATGATGAGCTTTTTTATTACATCGGTTTTGTGCAAAATATTCCATCGTTAGTAAATTTACAGTGGCGTTTGAGAGTTGGTTATTGTGATTATGTAGAGCCAACAGCAAGGGATTTGAACAATCTTGACAGTCGCTTTGAAATAAATTATCTTTTTTAGGAGTCTATTATATTAGTAAAACTATTTTTTATGCATCTTTTTTTAGCACTTACTCTTTTTGGAGGCTCGCTTAACGTGGCTGTAGCCGCAAATGTGAGTTATGCGATAGATGCACTCAAAAAAGAGTTTGCAAAAGAGCATCCAGATGTAAAAGTTCGTATTACTCTTGGTGGGAGTGGAAAACTAACTGCACAGATAAAACATGGAGCACCTTATGATGTCTTTATGTCAGCAAATATGAATTACCCTAAGGCTCTTTTTGCAGACAACTTAACCACACATGAACCTGTTATCTATGCTAAAGGTGGTATCGCCTGCTTGAGTGTGAAACCTAGAGATTTCTCTAAAGGTATTAAAACTGTTTTAGATGACAAAATTTATAAAATAGCCATAGCGAACCCAAAAACTGCACCCTATGGAAAGGCAACAATGCAGGCTCTTAAAAATGCAGATATTTTGCAAGATATACAAAAGAAGTTTGTTTATGGCGAGTCCATTGCTCAAACACTCTCCTTTACGATGCTTGCGGCCGATGTAGGTTTTATAGCATCTTCTTCTCTTTATAGTCCAAAACTTGCACACTATAAAAAAGGGGTACACTGGGTGGAGGTAAACTCCGAATTATATACCCCAATAGAGCAAGGTATAGTTATACTTAAGCATGCTGCACAAAGTAGTGATGCTTTGGCTTTTTATGAGTTTATTCTTAGTAAAAAAGCACAAAAAATCTTTTTAGATTTTGGATATACTCTGCCATGAGCAAACTACTAGCTACCATAAAGAAAATTCAGAGTGTAGATAATTTAAATATTGTTACATTTGAGTGTGAGAATACACTTCTAAAAATGATGAGTCTTGAACTAAGTAAGAGCATTCAAATAGGTTCAAAAGTCTCATTAGGAATTAAGTCTACCTCCATAGGCATAGCCAAAGATTTTAGTGGTGTTTTAAGCTACTCTAACCAGCTCAACGTGGTTGTGGAGGAAGTGGAAGATGGAGAGCTTCTAAGTAGCATAAAACTCTCTTTTGCTACATATACCTTAGAGTCCATTATTACACGGGACTCGGTCAAAAGAATGGACTTACAAGTGGGCGATAGAGTAACAGCTTTTATAAAAGCAAATGAGCTCTCAATTATTGAGCTTCTCTCGTGATGGAGTTTTTTCAAACAATGGAGTTAGCACCATTTTTACTCTCTTTTAAATTAGCCGCACTTACAACTTTGATTCTTTTTCTTATCTCTCTTCCTTTAGCTTGGTACCTCTCTCAAACTACCTCTAAAGCTAAGCCAATTTTAGAAGCTATTACAGCACTCCCTATTGTGTTACCACCCTCTGTTTTAGGTTTTTACATTCTCTGGGCACTCTCTTACAACTCTCCCATTGGGGTATTTTTTGAAGAAACCTTTGGTATAAAACTTGTTTTTAACTTTACAGGACTTGTTATAGCGAGCTGTTTTTACTCACTTCCCTTTATGGTCCAACCACTGCAGAGTGGTTTTGAGACACTTAACAAAAATATGTTGGAGGCGAGCTACATTAGTGGTAAGTCAAAAATTGAGACACTTTTTAGAGTAGCCCTGCCTAACATAAAACCAGCCCTAATGACGGCTATTATTGTGACATTTGCACATACAGTTGGAGAGTTTGGTGTGGTTTTAATGGTAGGTGGAAGTATCCCAGATGAGACAAAGGTAGCCTCTGTTGCCATCTATGAGTTTGTTGAGATTATGGACTACACATCTGCCCATATATACAGTGGGATTATGGTCGCTATGAGTTTTGTGGTACTCCTGAGTGTTTACATTTTTAATGCTAAACAAGCTAGAAAAGTTGGTGGTGTCGTATGATAAAAATAGCCATAAGTAAAAAACTTCACGGTGCTTCTGGAGCAATGGATTTAAAGATAGACTTAGAGCTAGAAGAGGGCTCTTTTGTCGCACTCTCAGGTGAGAGTGGAAGTGGTAAAACAACACTACTGCGTATCTTAGCAGGGCTTGAAGAGGCTGAGGGTAATATTGAGGTTTCAGGAGAGATTTGGCAGGACTCCAAAAGTAGACTTCCAACCCAAAAAAGAGGCATAGGTTTTGTTTTTCAAGATTATGCACTCTTTGCCAACATGAGTGTAGAGCAGAACTTACTCTTTGTAAAAAATGACAAACAGCTCTGTAAAAAACTTTTAAAGATGAGTGGACTCAGTGAGTTAAAAGAGAGAATGCCAAACACTCTCAGTGGTGGACAGAAGCAGAGAGTGAGTCTCTGTAGAGCGATGATGAGCCGTCCAAAACTTCTCCTGATGGATGAACCTCTCTCCGCCCTTGACCCAAGTATGAGAAATAGACTCCAAGTGGAGATTTTAGCCCTACATAAAGAGTTTGGTACGACTACTATTATGGTAAGCCATGACCCAAGTGAGATCTATAGACTCTCACAGCGAGTTGTTAAACTGCATTTAGGTAGAGTTGTAGAAGATGGCACACCAAAAGATGTACTTCTTAAAACAAGTGGTTCTCAAAAATTTTCTTTTGAAGGGGAACTATTAGAGATTGTCAAAGTAGATGTTATTTATATTGCTATTGTCTCTATTGGACAGCAGTTAGTCGAAGTTGTCATAAGTTCAAGTGAAGCAAAAAGTTTAGAGATAGGAAGTCGGGTAAGTGTCAGTACCAAAGCATTCGCTCCAACACTGAGTCCATTGTAAGAAGTAAGCTCTTTTAGTAGAGTAACTTCTCCTGCATTTTATCATAACCGTAAATGTCATCACGAAACTGCATAACATCGTTATCATCCATCCAAGCAGTAAGATATACTATATGAATAGGTATCTTTTTATTAAGACTTATCTCGGTCTGCTCGACATCTTTTAAAATCTCTTTGGCTTCTTTATAGTCAAGTTTTTTATCTTCATTTGCGATAGTCTTTAAGAGTTTATACGGATTAAAAACCCTAATACAGCCATGACTGTAAGCACGTTGACGTCTATTGAAAATATGTTTAGCACTTGTATCGTGCAAGTAAACCATATATTTGTTATAAAACATAAATTTCATTTTACCGAGTGGGTTTTTCTTTCCAGGTGTCTGAATAAACTTATAGGGAACATCTGGGTAGAACTTCTCTTTTTTCTGTAAATCAGTCTGTGCAAACTGTGTCCAGTTAATATCGGTTGGTTCATATATTTCAGATTTTGTGTCCCAGTTCTCATGTATATTCATATCTTTGTTACTCAGGTAACTAGAGTTTCTTACAAGCTTAGGGATGATTTCACGTTGAACTATTCTCTTTGGTACTCTCCAGTACGGGTTTAAAACTATGGTAGAGAGTCTATGTGAGAAGATAGGTGTTGGATGTTTTTTAGTGCCAACAACAACTGGGAGTCTCAACATCTCTTTCTCATTTTTGAAATAACGAAGATTGTAGTCTGGAATATTGACAATAAGGTAGTCCTTACCAAGCTCTCGTGGCATCCAACGCATTCTCTCTAGGTTTACCTTGATCTGGTCTATTTTACTCTCTACAGAGATGTTTAAGTGTCGTATAGTGTCTGGGCCACATACTCCATCCACTGCTAAACCGTGACTCTTCTGAAAAGATTTGACTGCTTCTATGAGTTCATCATTATAGGTGTTCTCATTACTTACTTGTTGGTACTCATCTTCCACGTTAGGAGCAAGAGGCTCTTGCATGGTATCTTGAGCCCCTGCGGTAGTTATCTCATCGGTTTGAACTGCTAAGTCATCACTCTGAATGAGTCTCTCTCTTAGAAAAGGAACTATACTGCTACTCATGCCCTTCTTAAGAGATTTTTTAAGGGTTGGAACCTTTATGTAGCCCCCATCTTTTACAATGTTTTCATAGTATGCAAGTTGGTTGTAGAGTTTGTCAGCATTTGGGTAGCTGTGATCAGTCAGTTGCATAGAGTGACTAAAGTCTTGAGAGTGCAGAGTTTCTTGGAGGAGTTTAGGTTTATTTACCTTTGCACTATATTTTTCCCAGTTCGCCATAATGTCACGCTTTTCCATGAGAGAAGCTAACTTCTTTTTAAATGCACTCCAGTCAATACTTCCACGTGCAACTGAGTTCATATATTTATCATAAAGGTTGGTAAGAAGTAGGTCAAGTTGAAGATGTTCTTTTAAAGTTAAAATTCTACTTTTATGCTCAAAGAGTAAATCTTCAATCGTTTCAATATTAAAACTATCTTTAATATTTTTAGAGATAATTTTATCACTCTGTGCAACCTCTAGTAAATCCTGAGCGATTGGGCTGAGCTCATTTTGTTCAAACCATAATAGCTGGTACTGATTTCGTTTATAGTAGGGTCTTAGAGGTTTTTTTCTAACATTTATACCAATTTTCTGATTAGTTTTAAAGTACTTTTGCATACTCTGTGAGTACTCTGGCTGTGTCGCATTGATATCAGTTGTGCTTAGTTCTATATTTGCATAACTCGATGTAATAAAAAGAAAAATAATAAGTAGATATTTCAAAAAAACCCCATTAGTAAAAATTATACGTATAGTATTGTAAAAAGTGTTAAAAAATGATTAATTAAAATATTAAAGATTTTAATAGTGCTTATGTGTTAATATAATGCAATAAAATAAGAGGAATTTATCTGTGTCATATATAAAACTAACTCTAGGGCTCTCGTTGATTGTACTTTTAACATCTTGTACAACTAAAAAAATTGAAGTTGTTACCGACAAAAAAGTAGTCCCAGTCAAGCCAATAGAGTTGAAAATTGTTGGAAGAAAAGTTGTAGAGAAAAAAGTCATTGTTGAGGATGTTTACTCAAAAGAGAGTGACTTTTTTTCTATTTTACAAAATGATACTTATGCATCGCTGTGTGCTTCTAAAAATGAGTATGAAAAAGTTTTACTTATGCCAACAAGTAAAGAGAGAGAGTCCCTCATAGAAAACTTACTTGTAGAGTATGCTCAAAATCTTGCAAATGGTTGTATTAATATAAAAGATATGAAGAGAAAAATAGCGAGAAACAGAGCCAATAAAATAAAAAGTAGTTTTAAAATATATACTCAAAAAGTAGATACTAAAAAAATATTAGAGCAGTACCGTTTTGAAAAAGTAACAATTAAAGATATTTTAGAGCCTTATGTGCCTAAACACCCTGACTACTTTGGTTTTGTTGCATTTTTAAGCGATTCCACGTTAAGCCAGCAAAAGAGACATAAACTACGACTAAACATTGAACGATTAAAACTTATGAAATCTTATGATGACACCAATTTTATACAGTTAAATATCCCAGCCTACAGTTTTGACTTTTATGAAAACAATGCAAAGAGCATGAGTTTTGGAACTGTAGTAGGAGACTTAGAAGATCAAACCCCTGTTTTAAGCTCAAAGTTGAGTTATTTTATTATGAATCCAGCTTGGAATATTCCTGACTCTATTGCTAAAAAAACAATTATTCCTAGAATGCTCAAAGACAAAAAATATCTCTCTAAAAAAGGTATTGTAATTCACAAAAACTACAATCTTTCATCGAAAAAGTTTAGACAAAAAGATGTCAAGTGGGAGAAGTACTTAAAAGAGAGTGTTCGTTATATTCCTTACAAGTTTATTCAGATGCCTTCAAAAACAAATGGTATGGGAAGAGTGAAGTTTATTTTTCCTAATGAGTTTGCAGTCTACATGCATGATACCATTGGTACATGGCGTTTTAAGTCGCCAAAACAGAGCATAAGAGCAGTCAGTCATGGTTGTGTAAGGCTCGAAAATCCACTTGCACTCATAAAGTATATATCAACAAACTATACTCAAAAAAGTTATGCAAGTGTCAAAAGAGATTATGACTCACAAAAAATGAAAACTGTAAGTTTAAGTAAAAAGCTTCCCGTACATATTACATACATAACAGCCTACATAGACAAAGAGCAAAAACTTCGTTTTTATAAAGATTTATACGGGTATGATTCTATGCAAAAGTTAAATTTTTCTTTATAAGGATTTGTCATGAATATAGCTAATGATATTACTGAACTCATTGGAAATACACCACTTGTTAGATTAAATACTCCCTCAGAACTTACGGGAGCTACTATCCTTGGTAAGTGTGAGTTTATGAATCCTACATCTTCAGTTAAAGATAGGATTGGGTTTAATATGATTCGTCGTGCTCAAGAAGCAGGAAAAATTACCAAGACTACGACCATTATAGAACCTACAAGTGGCAATACCGGTATCGCACTTGCAGCAAATTGTGCAGCACAAGGGCTCAAACTTATTTTAACTATGCCTGAGTCTATGAGTATAGAGCGAAGAAACCTGCTTAAAGCACTTGGAGCAGAGCTTGTTTTAACACCTGCCTCAGAGGGAATGAATGGGGCTATTAGTAAAGCAAATGAGCTCCAACGTGGTATATCGGATTCTATTGTTTTACAGCAGTTTGAGAACCCTTCAAACCCAGAAATCCATAGACTCACAACCGCTAAAGAGATACTTCGTGATACTGATGGTGTCATAGATGCTTTTGTTGCGGCAGTTGGCACAGGCGGGACACTTACGGGAACTTCTCAGATTTTAAAAAAAGAGTCTAGAGATATAGCAATTTTTGCAGTAGAACCCGAAGCATCGGCAGTACTCTCAGGAGAGAGTGCTGGGCCTCACATGATTCAAGGTATAGGGGCTGGTTTTATCCCTGGTATTCTCAATACAGCAATCTATAGCCAAGTGATAAAAGTGAGTAATGAAGATGCCATAGCCACAGCTAAAATGTTGGCAAAAAAAGAGGGCTTACTAGTTGGTATTTCTGCTGGTGCAAATGTATGGGCAACTATGCAAGTAGCTTCTCGTCCAGAGTTCGCTGGAAAGACTTTAGTCACAATTTTATGTGACACTGGGGAGCGTTACCTTAGTACGGCACTTTTTAATGAAGAGTAGTTTCTTAGAGACCATCAAAATTCTTGATGGAGAGGTCTATAACCTAGAGTACCATCAAGCACGTTACGAGAGAGTTTTGAGCTCTTTAGGTGTGAGTGAATATAAAAAATTAGAAGATTTTATAGAGCCACCTGAGTGGGGACTTTACAGATGTCGGGTACTCTATGATGCACAAAGTATAGAGGTGGAATACCACGCTTATAGAAAAAGAGATATAAGCTCTTTTAAACTCATTTTTGATAACGAGATAGAGTACTCTCAAAAATCTACTGAGCGTGACTCTATAGAGCTTCTTTTCGCTCAAAAAGAGGAGGCTGATGAGGTCTTGATTATTAAAAATTTACTTGTAACAGACACAAGCATAGCCAATATTGCTTTTTTTCGAGATGGGAGTTGGATTACACCAAAAGAACCACTTCTTAAAGGGACTACTCGAGAACGACTTTTGGATGAGGGTAAGATAGTTGAGGCAGATATAAAGGCCAATGAGTTGAGAACTTTTTCTAAAATAGCACTTTTAAATGCGATGGTTGAGTTTGATATTGTTGATGAGTTTGAATTTTTGATATAATGATAAAAATAGAGCAAGGAATGTCAAGTGCTAGATGATGTTATAGAAGATAGTAAATTTGCAGTTTTAATGCAAAATAGTATTCAAGAAGTTATATTACATTTTTTTACAATGGAACAGAATTTTGGAATTTTGTGTAAGATTGAGGAGGTCTCTTTCGCTCCATCACTCCCCGAGTCAATAGATGCTGAATTTCAGGCACTTACACTTTTCTTTTTAGCTGGTTATACTTTTGAGACTGCTCGTATAGTTGGGGATGATTTAGTTTTTGAAGCTGGTTTTGGAGCTGAAAATTTTGGAAGTGTTGTGACAATACCTCTACTGAGTATTATGCAAATTATTGTAGATGAAACACCGGTTTTAATCAATCTCTCATCATACAAAAAAGAGCCAGAAGTTCAAAAAGCATCTAATTCACTTGGAGAAAAAAACTCAATGGCATCTTTTTTATCCAACCCAGAGAACTCTAGGTTTATAAAAAAGTAGCCCTCTCTATATTTTGTTAAGAGAGAGTAGGTAGTTAACTACATTGTCTACAAAGGCATCATGTTTTCGCTCTTTTGAGTAAGCAATGTAAAATTTTCTTTCAATCTTGTAGTTTTTAATTCTTGCTTCAAATAGTCTATTATCTCTAATTTCATCTTGTATTACATGACGTGACATAATTGAAACAAGAGGTCTTGCAGCATTCTTATCAGAGTGCATAATAGTCTCTTTTATTGCAGTAGGAGAACTTAAAACACCAAGTACATTAAAGTCTTTACACTGTACACCAATCTCTTCAAACACTTCAGCAGTTATTCTTCTAGTATGTGAATTTTCATCTCTACATATCCAGTCAAATTCCATTAAATCATCTGCTTTTAAATGTTTAGGAATAGGTTGATTAGAAAAAACAACTAGTTCATCTTCTACCCACTCTCTGTAGATAATACTATCTTTAAAAACTGGAGACTCAATGAGTGCTACATCTATTTTTTTATCTTCAAGCTGAGTTATAATTTCAGATGACAGTGCGATATTCATAAAAACTTCATTGTTTATACGTTTTTTAATCTCGCCAAGATAGTTTGGAAGGATGTAGTTACCAATGGCATACGAGGCACCCATAACAAATGTAAACTCTTTATTTATAATTTTAAGGAGCTCTTTTTCACTACTTGAAATTGCCTTTTCAAGTCTTTGGGCAATCCTATAGAGGTCTTCTCCCTCTTTAGTTAAAAGAATACCATTTTTCTTTCTCTCTACTATTTTAGTATCAAGATACTCTTCAATAAATTTTATCTGTTGTGTTACAGCAGGTTGAGAAATTCCTAATTTAGCTGATGCTTTAGAGAAACTTTTCTCTTTTATAACCATTAAAAACGTTTGAAGTTTAGCAAAATCTTTTAACATAATAATTCCTATAAGTTTATATAATAGAGAAATTATAACTCATAATTATAATTAATGCAATAGTTTTGTAATAATTTACTCAATTTTAGTTATAATAGTAATAATTAAGATGTATCTTTGAAAAAACAGTGGTGATTATGGAAAAAATATTTAG
>Ga0256824_10000743_pt1 | contig 12654 bp, 12 predicted proteins | sample CV67metaG_FD_191570 | JGI IMG/M metagenome (GOLD analysis project Ga0256824, IMG submission 191570) | Hydrothermal vent microbial communities from East Pacific Rise, Pacific Ocean - CV67 | ecosystem: Environmental > Aquatic > Marine > Hydrothermal vents | place: Pacific Ocean: East Pacific Rise...
GCTTTTATGGTGTTGATACACCAAGTAAAGACAAGCTCATCGCTGCAAATATGACTACACAAGAGATTTGTGACTATATAGAAGCTGATTCATTAGCTTACCTTGATGAGGCATCACTACTTAAAAGTGTAAATGCAAATGATGAAGATAAATACTGTACAGCTTGTTTTACGGGCAAGTATATTGTTTAAATAAACAGATTTTTTAATGAAACAGATATTTACTTATGGTAACTACTTAAAAGATAAATTTGGCTGCAAGGTTTACAAAGTTGGAATCAATATCTCCGGCTTTACTTGTCCAAATATAGATGGAACAGTAGCAAAAGGTGGTTGTACTTTTTGTGAAAACGACTCATTTTCGGCAAGTACAAATGAGATTCAAGACCTCAAAGGTTTTCACTTAAATCTTGACTCAAAAGAGAACCCATTTTTAGAAAAACAACTCCTTCAACTAGAACAACAGTTTCATGCTATATCTAAACGTCAGGCTGATGAGTATAAAGCAGAAAAGTTTTTAGTCTATTTTCAATCTTTTACAAATACTTATGCTCCCTTTGAAACTCTTAAAGCTCTTTACGACAAAGCACTATCGTTTGACAATGTAGTTGGTCTTAGTATCGGAACTCGTTCAGATAGTATTACTGATGAGACTCTCGAGTATTTAAAAGAGCTCAACAAAGATAAAGAGATTTGGATAGAGTTTGGAATACAATCAGTTTATGATGAGACTCTAGAAAAAATAAATCGTGGTCACGATAGCGATAATGTTAAAGAGTGGATTTTAAAGTCAAAAGCACACGGTTTACATGTCTGTGGTCACCTTATCTTTGGTCTTCCAGGAGAGAGCAAAGAGATGATGTTAGAGACTTCTAAGCAGGCTTATTCATGGGGTATTGATTCAGTCAAATATCATCCTCTTTATGTGGTAAAAAGGACTGCTCTTGCAAATGAGTTTAGTCGTGGAGAGTTTACTCCTATTACAGAAGAAGAGTATTTAGATGTTTTAGTAGCCTCTATTAAGATGAAGCCCCAAAGTGTTAATGTGCAAAGAGTTACTGCGGGGATAGATGATGATTCTCTTCTTGCACCCTCTTGGTGTAGAAATAAAAATATTCAGATAAAAAACATAAACGCGGCTTTAAAAGAGATAGGACTTAAATACTAAATATTTAGTGTCCTCTCACTTCTCTAAAATCAGCTACACTTCTAAAGTATCCAGGATAATCAAAATGTACTCTAAAAGATTTTGCAGCCCCGGGCTTTAAGTTTCTTGCAACTACAAACTCTTTTGTAATTGACTGAGGTTTATTCATTTTATTTGCACCACCAAAGAAGTCAAAAAAACCACTTGTTTTGTAAAAGTTCCCACCCTTAACATTTCCAGTAGCATGACCTTTATTAACAAGCTTCACTTCAAAAGTAACCTCACCTATCATGTAGTTTCCTGTGTTCTTTACATAACCTGTATAGATAATTTTTTCAGTACTTAAAAGTCGTTTGTTTTTTACTTTAAAAAGTTCTACTTTTTTAGTATATTTATCTACAATGACAACTGAAAATACGGCTAAAAAGCTACTTATTAATGTAACAGATAAAAGCATAGGAAGAACCATTTTCTTTTTTTCTTGTTTAAATGCAGCAACTACACCACCAAGAAAAATCAATCCAATGATTACTAAAACAAGATAGTGCCAGTAGTTAAAGAGTGTCATTTACACTTTGCTCCTATAGTAATGTTGTAATCTTTAGAGTAGGTAAAAGGTTCAACAATAATTTTAAAACTTATAGTCTGTTTTTTCATAATATTCTCTTCTAATATCGACATTTTTTTGAGGGTCTTAAATTTATAAATATAATTTTTTAGTTTGTTTTTACTAACTTTATGAACATTTGCGGTAATTATACATGATGAAAAATCAAACTCTGATTCATTTGTTAGACTACCCTTTAGTACAATTGCATTTGTAAATTCAAGTCTTTTTTGTGATGTTAGTTTTGTCGAATTTTTAAAGAGGTGCTCATGCATTTTAACGAACCCTAAAGTTGGTCCAAGTATGAGAATGACAAATGACAAAAGTCCAAATAGTATTGCTAAAAAAGCTTTTTTTCTTAAAACAATAGCAAGTATTATAAAAAGGAGAAAAAGCCCAAAAGAAGCCCCAAAGAGAATATAATCATACATGATTAAACTATCTAAAAAGGCAGTTATTTTAGCTTTCATCTAATTCCTAATCTTCTCTAGAGTTTTTCTCGACAATGCCACTCATATCAAATCTACGAGCTAACTCTTGTTTAATTCTATCTGGAGAGATATTTTTTACAGCGAGTGCCACTAACATATGGTATGTTAAATCAGCTGCCTCATAAATCATCTCTTTTTCATCATTATCTTTATAAGCAAAGCTGAACTCACCAGCCTCTTCAACAACTTTTTTAAGTATAGTGTTATCACCCTTACTCATAAGTTTTGCTGTCCAAGATGAAGATGGGTCTGCATTTTTACGCTCTTGAATGGTATGATAAAGAGTATCTATAACACCATAAGCAGCGGTAGTATCTACTTCAACTTCCGCGTTTGACTCACCAGACTCTAGTTCTGTAAAGAAACAAGAACGGCGACCAGTGTGACAAGCCACACCCTCTTGCGTTACTTTTATAAGAAGAGTGTCATTATCGCAATCAAGAGAGAAAGAGTGAATAGCTTGTGTATGTCCACTACTCTCACCCTTTTTCCAAATACGCTGTTTTGAACGTGAAAAGTAGTGTGCAACTTTTGTAGAGAGTGAGAGTTCTAATGCCTCTTTATTCATATAAGCCATCATAAGAACTTCACCATTCGCATTGTCTTGAACAATAACTGGAAGAAGTTCTGACTTCTCCCAATCTACTCTATTTACAGCCTCACTCATGATTAGTTAGCCGTAGTTCTTTGTTTAACGTTTTTTGTGTCAACCCAGATATTTGGAGTTGATCCACCAGGTGTTAAGAAGATTTTTGCATCTTTGTTTACACGAAGAGCATCATTAAACTTACCTTGAACTTTCATCTGCTCTAGTTGTAAAAGTCTAGGAGTTAATGATTTAGAGATTAACATATTTGCTTTTGCTTTCGCATCTGCATTAATAGTAATTGCATCTGCCTTACCCTGTGCTTCAATACGAGCTTGTTGTGCAACACCCTGAGCTTCAGCCGCACGTTTAAGTGCCTCTTGTTTTACACGCTGAACATCTTGTTCTGCTTTTTGAACTGCTTGTTTTGCAATCTGAACTGCTTCGATTTGCTCTTTTACTTTTGTTGGTAAAATAATATCACGAAGTTGTACTGATTGTAGAACTGCAGGAGCATTTTTAAGGTTGTTTACACTCTCACGAATTCCAGCTTCAATCTCAGCACCTAAGTCATTTCTCATTTGAGTTAAGGCTTCAGCATCATACTTACCAATTACATTACGAACAACATCACGAACAACAGGGTTAATGATTTTATCTTCCCAGCTAAAACCCCAGTTTGAAATAGTCTGCGCTGCAAACTGAGAGTTAAGTCTATACTGAACTGTAAGTTCTATTCCAACAGGAAGTGAACGTTTATCAAGAACTGTAACTGCTCTTTTTGTAGTAATTCCCGAAGCATTTGAGTTTGACTCTAAACGCGATGCATAGTTAATAATACGAACTTTAGTATCAACAACATAAACTTTTTGAATTACTGGAATAATAAAGTGAAGACCCGGTAAAAGAGCTTGGTCTTGGTACTTACCATTTGTACTTAAAATACCACGTTGACCCTCTTCGATAATAGTAAAAGGTTTTGCCAATACCATCATAAGTACAACAGCTACAATAAAGTAAACTAAACCGGCTTTTTTACCACCAAAGTTTAAATCAATATTTGGCATTTGTGGACCATTTCCACCACCGTTACCGCCACCTGAACCGCCAGAAGATTTTTTAAATCCTCCACCGTTCTCACTTTTTTTCTTGTTAAAATAATCATTCATATCTGATGCCATTAAAATACTATCCTCTGTTTTCATATGTTTTTTTCCTAATCTATATAAGTTAGATAATGTTCGTACTGTTTGTTACGACCAAATACAATGTCAAAATAAGTTGCCTGAATTTTCTCAGTCATTTCACCTCGACTTCCACAACCAATCTCTCTAGCGTCAACCATTGCAACTGGAGTAATCTCAGCAGCAGTACCTGTTAAAAATGCCTCATCTGCTACATAAACCTCTTCACGAGTAATACGACGACGAGTTACTTTTATGCCAAAATCTTCAGCCATTTCTATAACCATTTTTTGAGTAATAGAAGCTAAAGAGTTGTCATTTGGAGGAGTAATTAACTCTCCATTTTTAACCATGAAAAAACATGCTCCACTCGCTTCTGCTACATAACCTTGGTCATCTAAAAGAAGTGCTTCATCATAACCACAATCAATAGCTTCAAACTTAGCCATTTGAGAGTTTAAGTAGTTTGCAGATGCTTTTGCCTTACCCATGTTTGAAGTATTTGCAGGTCTAGTCATAGAAGCAATTTTAAGTTTAATACCTTTTTCAAGACCCTCTTCACCGAGGTAAGCACCCCACTCCCAAGCAGACATAACAGTCTCAACAGGAGCATCTTTATGATAAACTCCCATAACACCGTAACCTAAAAATGCGAAAGGACGGATATAAACATTGTCCCCAGTAAACTCATTTTTTCTTACTAAGTCGATCTGAGCTTGATTCATCTCTTCAACAGAGTAAGGAATATCTATCAGTGTCATTTTTGCAGACTCTTTAAGTCTTGCTGTATGCTCATTGAGACGAAAGATTGCATAACCTTTTGCTGTTTTATAAGCTTTTGTTCCTTCAATTACACCATTTCCATAGTGTAGTGTGTGTGAAAGTACATGTATTTTAGCATCGTCCCAAGCTACAAACTTTCCATTCATCCAAATATATTTGGCTGCGTCCATAAATTCTCCAATAGTTTTTCATAAAATTGTTTGTATTTTATCCAAAATGACGTTTATATAGTATTAATAAAGGAACAACTCTAGTCTGTAATACTGTTTTTGGACAATTAATTTAATTATTTAAGCTTCTTTATATATAATGTCAACTTAACAGAATTATTAGAAGGTATAAATAATGACACACAAATATGCGGATTATAGAGATATAGATCAAGAGCAATTACAAATTGATATTGATGCGATTAAAGATACTATTGGGGGCAGAACTCAAGAAGATTTTGACCACCTTTTAAAACTTGAAAGATGGGGAAGAGGTTCAACAATAACTGGATTTTTTCTTATAGCAATGGTTGTCTTTTTAGATGTAACAAACTTTGGTATTCCCTCTTACCTCTACTGGGCACTTGGCGTTATAGGTTCAGTTTTAATAGCAGTTGGAAATGTAGGGAGATGGGCAAACGTTACTCACCCTATTTTACATGGTGCTTACGATAAGGTACCAAATGTTCCTTACAGATACACTAAAAAAGGTTATGCAACTGGTAGAAGACGTTTTATTGACTGGTTAGATTGGATTAAACCTGATGCATGGGCTTATGAGCATAATATCATGCACCACTACCACCTAGGTGAAGATGACGATCCAGATAATGTTGAGAAAAATCTTGTTTGGTTACATGAAGCAAAAGTGCCTATGTTTGTGAAATATACTGCTGTATATCTCTTTGCAGGAATGTGGAAGTTTTTATATTATGCACCCAACACTCTTAGAATTTTAGAAAATAAAGAGCGTATTAGAAGAAAAGAAGAGCCTACTTTAGATTATGAAATCAGTCCTTTTACTAAAAATGGTTTCGCTCTTTGGACTGAGTATATTTTACCTTATGGACTTTTTCAGTTTGTATTATTACCACTTCTTTTTATACCATTAGGGATGGGAGCAGTTTTAAGTGTACTTGTATTTTTACTTATTGCAGAACTATTTGCTAATCTTCACTCATTTTTAGTGATAGTTCCTAACCACTCTGCTGAAGATATTTACCAGTTCTCAACACCACATAAAACACAGGGTGAGTACTACTTAAGACAGATTATGGGAAGTGTTAACTATAACACAGGAAGTGATCTAATTGACTTTGCACATGGCTTTTTAAACTACCAAATAGAGCATCACCTCTTTCCAGAGATGCCACACTCTTTTTATCAAAAAATGCAACCAATTGTAAAAGATATTTGTAAAAAGCACAACTTAGAGTATCGTCAAGAGTCTGTATTTAAAAGAATATTAATGACTGTAGATTTAATGGTTGGAAAGACTAAGGTACTTAGAGTAGAAGGGGTTTAATCCCTCTGCTCTGATTTGTTTTTATACTCACTTAACATATCATCAATAGCTTCAATATCAAAATTATTTACTTTCTCTTGAAGCTCTTTAGCAAACTCATTTAACTTATCCATTTTATACTTAATAGAAAGTTTTTCTATAGTCTTTGCAAACAGAGATATATTACCTAAATCTTTTGTTTTAATAGCCTTATTTAAAAGCTTACTGATTACTTCAGACTCAATATCAAAGAACTTCGTTACAAGAGTTTCATCACCCGAGAAAGAGAGACCTAAGTCTTCATTACCCACATCTCCATTTGCATCTAAAACTAAGTTTTGAGTATTTAAAATCTTAAGTGCTACTCGGAATAGTTCTACTTTTTGCAGAGGTTTTTTAAGGTGTGCCACCGGTTGAACACCCTCTTTAGAAAAATCTATGTTTACAAGTCTAGAATTTACCAGTGTTACAACCGGAGCATTACTAATACTCTTAATAACCTTAGAAACAGCTCCATCGTCCATTGTCAATATTTCAACATTGATAATCAATATATCTATCTTTTCACTCTTTAAAGTAGTGATAGCATCTCGTACATTAAAATAACTAAGAACATCAACTTTTGATTTTTGGAAGTTATTTTTTACCATCTCTAAAGTGGCTTTATCATCATCTATAATAACAATTTTACTATTTTCTTTGAGTACATTAAAATCAATTTGTGACTCATCTATGCCTTGAGAATTATTTGCAAGGACAATCTCTAAGTTATTAAGAGTTAGTGCAAATTTTGACCCTTTTCCAATCTCACTTTGCACCTGAAGAGTACCATTCATTAGCTCTGCAAGTTTTCTATTTATAGAAAGACCTAAGCCTGTACCTTGATACTCTATATCTTTACTAGATTCACGATTTTCAAAAATTCTAAATATTTTCTCTTGGTTATTTTTCAGTATTCCTATTCCTGTATCTTCAACACAAAATCTAATACTTACTTCATTATTTACTTGATCAAATACTTCTTGAGAAAGAGTGACTTTCACCCCTCCATGTTCTGTAAACTCAAGAGCATTAATTATTAAATTGTTTAAAATCTCTCTCACTCTTGAAGCGTCTATCATAATGGATTCTGGGATTGTCTTATCTATATCTACTGCTAAACTTAAGCCTTTTTTAGCTGCTTCTCTTCTATATGAATCTACAATGATATACATAAAATTTCTTATATCAACAGCACTGTTTTTTATAGTAAAACTTCCGGACTCTATCTCTGAAAGCTCTATAATATTGTTAAAAAGATTAAGGAGATTATTACCAGACTGAACGATATTACCTGCAAATGTAACTAGTTTTCTATCAAGGCTTTCAGATTCAATCATCTGCGCGAAAACCAATATAGAGTTCATAGGTGTTCTTATTTCATGTCTAACATTGGTTAAAAAATCAATTTTAATCATACTTGCATCTTGTGCTATTTTTTTTGTATTTTCCAGTGTTTTTTTCAGTCTATCGACCTCAGATTGAAGTGTCTCTTGTGTCTTTATTTTCGATGCAATAAAACTCGTATTGTTTGAACTTGAGTATATCTCATCATCTAGACTTTTTTGCTTGATTATCTTACTTAAATTTTCTAATTCTTCTTCTAATTCTCTATTCTTTTTCTCTTGTGCTACTGTTGATATGTTATGTAATATAAATCCTACAACGATAACAAATACAAGGATAGCGATAAAAAAGACTATATTGATGTCAAAACTCATACTTCTAATTCCATTACTTCTTCAAATTCCTCTATATTACTCATAAATATATCTACAAGTGCAGGTTCAAATTTCACCCCACTATTTTCTATCATATACTCTTTAAGCTGATCCATACTCCAAGCCTCTTTATAGACCCTTTTATGGGTTAGTGCGTCCACTACATCTGCAATGGCTACAATTCTTCCATAAAGATGTATATCTTCTCCCTCAAGTCCCCTCGGATAGCCACTGCCATCCCAGTTTTCATGATGCTCATGAGCTATAATTGATGCAGCTTTAATCAGTTTAGTTTGTGATTTACTTAAAATTTTATGCGCATGAAAAGAGTGCTCTTTCATAATAGCAAACTCTTCTTGTGTTAAAGGGCCATCTTTATGGAGTATACTATCGTCAATAAGGACTTTTCCTATATCATGAAGGGGAGCAGCGAGAAAAATTATTTTCAATTCATCTTCACTTAAACGTCCATCTAAAGTGGCTAAGAGTTTAGATACATGTGCAACACGGTTAACATGACTGGCAGTCTCCGTACTTCTTGACTCCATAAGTTCTGAAAGAACATGAATAATCTCTTTTTGCGCAATTTCAATCTCGGTAAAATGTTCCGCATCACTAGATTTTAATTTTTCATTAAGACTTATATTATGTTTTTTTAGCTGCTTTTTTGCTCTATAGAGTTCAAGATGATTTATGACCCTAGACTTAAGTTCTCTCGCCTGAAAAGGCTTTGTAACATAATCAACAGCACCTAGTTTAAAACCCTCTTCTATAGAGTCTATATCTACTTTAGCAGTTACAAAAATTACAGGAGTATCTTGGATTGCAGGAGTATTTTTTATAATTTTGCAAACTTTAAAACCATCAATACCAGGCATCATAATATCGAGGAGTACTAAATCAAAGCGTTTTGTTTTAAGTACCTCTAAAGCCTCTTTTCCATTAAGAGCATAAGAGAAATTATAAGTATCATCTTTTAGTATGCTAATGGCGACTTTTATATTTTCGCTAACATCATCAACTATTAAAATATTGTACGACAGGGACATTTTTATCCTTATAAAACTTGTAAAATTAGTATATATTAACTAAATATATTTTAATTATAGGATAAATAGCTGAGTGTTTATTGAGAAATGACGATATATCGTCATTTCTCATACGAAGGAATAAGAGTTAGTACTCTTTGAGGACATCATTAATTTGAATATAAGCCCCAATTGGAGAAGTTTCAAAATAGAATATATTATTTTTTTCTGCGAAATCTTTCGTCATTTTTTGTACTTTAAGAAGATTGAAACGCGGTGCTTTTGGAAAAAGGTGATGCTCTATTTGAGTGTTTAATCCACCATAGAACCAGTGAACAAATGCTCCACCAGAGAGTGAACGTGATGTTCTCATTTGAAGTTCCATCCATGTGAAATCTTCACTTTCATCTTTTTCAAACACTTCACAACCTAAATGATTTGTGATAAAACCAAATGCTAACCAAGGAGATAAAACAAAGTTTAAAGTTAAAAATACTGTTATTGCTTCACTAAATGGTAAGAAGTAAAAAACTGGTCCCCAAACAACAGGCCAGTGAAGTAACATCATAAACATTTCTCCCCACTTACCGCGTTTAATAGCAAAGTTATATGATTGAATGATAAATGCAGGATACATAAAGAACATAGAACCCCAAAACACAAGATACTTACTTGAACGTAACCATGCTTTGTTACCTTTATAATTAGGAGCAAAAGCACCATCCATCGCTAAGATATCTTCATCTTTTTCAGGAACATTACACCAAGTATGGTGGTTAACATTATGTTTAAAATCCCACCAAGAAGAGCTGTTTGAGAGTATAAACGCGGAGAATGGATAAGAGAGTTTAAAAGAGAGTGATTTCTTTTTAAAGTATTGAGTATGTAAAATATCATGAGAGATAAATACTGCACGAGTAAAAATAATAGCCATAAACAGACCAAGGAAAATAGCTCCACCAATATGAAGACCGGATGTACTCCAGTTTACTACTATCACATAAACTAGAACCATTGAGAGAAGAGTCGCTATCATCTCAATAGTTCCACGAATAGGAACACGCTTTAGCAGACCAGCTGCTTTAACCTCGGCTTTTAACTCATCAAAGATATCAGGGTATTTTGCTGCACTCATTATTATCACCTTTTATAATTTGATGCTATTATAACCTTTATATTTTAAAATTATATGATTTAAGTCAATTTGGATTAAGTATTGTGATAAATGTGAAAAGTTGTAAAATGTTATAACAGAAAAAGCCTAGGTCAGCTAGGCTTTTCTGAAAAACAAGGAGAGTGAATTTTAGAATTCTACTTGAGCTGTTAGCATATAGGCAGTGCCATTATATTTTTCACGACCTGATCCAGCTTTATTATCTGTCACTATTGCATTTGCAACCCATTGAATATTATGGTTTTGATCCCATGCGAAACCAGCTATATATGCATTTTGTGCATACTCAGTAGCACTACTTTTAACAGATGGAGTCCATGTGTCATAACGAACGAGTACTCTATAGTTTTTCTGCTCACCTAAACGATACTCACCATTCACTGAGTAACCTGCACCTGAACCTTTTGTTGCATAAGTACTATTATCAGCTGTATCTTCTGATTTAATATACTGTGCAGCTACAAGAAATGATGGTTGGTTATATACAGTATGTAACCCTGCAAAGATTAAGTCATCGTTATTTGTTGCTGAAGTAGCAATATGTTCTTGATTATACTGACCAAAGAATGAAACATCAAAATAAGTTTTTGTATCTTGCTTATCTTTTCCATTAACACCAAGTAAGTGTGCAGTTGCTCTCCACTCAAGGCTCATACCCATACCAATCTGTTCACCATGGTAACCTTCACCTTGGAAAACACCAATCTCACTATCAAAGTACTGAGTTTTTGTTTTAAAGTTAAATCCAAAGTCTGCCGAGTTAGAAAGATGCGCACCATTTTTAGCTTCTACCATTACTTTAGAAATATCACGGAAGTACCAAGAGTTATGCTCTTCATAATCGTGCCAAGGACGGTGAACTAAACCAAGTTCAACACCAGTTGATGGTAAAATTTCATTTAAGTATAGGTATGCATATTTTGCACGAGCAATAGTATCACTTCCATCTTTATGTAAGTCAAAAGTTATACGATAGTAAGATTTAGGGTCATCTAATAGATAAGCTTTTAGTTGAAAATATCCACGACGAATTTCAAAGTTTGATGTATCTTCTTTAAAATCTGTTCCAGAAACAGATGTTTCACCATCTTTATAGTCATTATATGTGTAACCTAAGTAAGTTAAACCACTAAATTTCAACTTAGAAGCATGAGATGCTAAACTAGGAGCTGATTTTTTAAGCTCAGTACGACCTTCACCCTTAGTTGTAAAAACTTGACCATTTGCATCTTGGTATAACTTAATATCGCCTGCATTTGCAACTACAGAACCGATTGTTAAAGCAGCTAATGTTGATAATACAATTTTTTTACTTATCATGATTTATATTCCTTGTTTTTTGTTGGTGAAAGTATATTAAGAGTTGATTACAAGTCGGTTACACTTTAGGAAAAAATGCAACCATATTATGGAAGATTATTTTTTAAGAGAAAATTTAAACATTTTTTCCATAGATATCGCTTCATCACGTCCATAAACTATGATGTCTGAGTCTACTTTTATTTTTTTGTTACTGATTTTATCAGGGTACTCAACAAAATTTAAAATATGTTTTATACAGTTGATTCTAGCTCTTTTCTTATCATCACTTTTGACTATAGTCCAAGGAGCATCTTCGGTATGGGTAGCACTAAGCATCATAAACTTAGCCAAAGAGTACTCATTCCAAAGTTTTTGTGACTCTTTATCTACAGGTGAGAGTTTATACTGTTTTAGAGGGTCTGTTTCTCTTGCTTTAAAACGTCTAGCTTGTTCATCTTTTGAAACAGAAAAATAGAACTTAAAGATTTTAATCTCTTCATCTACTATCATCTTTTCAAATTCTGGAGCATCTTTTAAAAACTTATGGTGTTGTCGCTCTGAACAAAATCCCATAACTGGTTCAACCATAGAGCGGTTATACCAACTTCTATCAAAAAGAACAATCTCACCAGCACCCGGGAGATGTTTCACATAACGTTGGAAGTACCACTGAGAAGTCTCTTTATCACTTGGTTTTTCTAGGGCAACAACTCTTGCACCCCTTGGATTTAGATGTTCTGTAATTCTTTTAATCGTACCACCCTTTCCAGCTGCATCACGACCTTCAAAAATCATAAGTATTTTCAGACCCTTATCTTTTACATGATTTTGAAACTTTAAAAGTTCCACTTGTAGAGCTGCTAACTCTCTCTCATAAGCGAGTTTTTCCTCTTTTACCCAGATTTGAACCTTACCTTCTCTATTTTTCTTTGCCATAAATCTCTCCTTTTTTTATTTTTATTTAACCTATAAACTTACCAGTACTGGTAATCTGTGCATCCATAATCTCAATCTCTCTTGCTCCTGAAATAACTATATCAGGGTCAAGAGCATAGTTAAGAGTATCATCGCGTTCATCATAATCAATTGCATTGAGAAT
>Ga0256824_10000744_pt1 | contig 12653 bp, 9 predicted proteins | sample CV67metaG_FD_191570 | JGI IMG/M metagenome (GOLD analysis project Ga0256824, IMG submission 191570) | Hydrothermal vent microbial communities from East Pacific Rise, Pacific Ocean - CV67 | ecosystem: Environmental > Aquatic > Marine > Hydrothermal vents | place: Pacific Ocean: East Pacific Rise...
GGATAATTCGGGTTCATCTATTAGGATTACTTTGTCTTTGTAATCTTTAAAGTAAAGATATAAAACTTTTGATAATAAAGTTTTTTCTCCTGTAGATAATTCATCTATATCAAATTCAATTCCATTATTATCTTCAAATAATACTTCTTTCTTATTGTAGTCAATACTAGACAGATTAAAGGTTAAATCTAAGCCATCAAATATATCTTTTATATAATCTTGTAATTCTTTTAATGCTTCTGATGGTTTATCTATTTCAAATGCTCTATCAATATATTTTTGCCTAATTGTTTCTTTTATATTTTCAATTCTATCTGCTCCTACAGAAAAATATATTATATTATTTTGATAATTTTTAGTTAAATTATTTTCAGCTTCTGTAATTTTAGTATTTATAAACTCTTTTTCTTGAGGTTTTGATTCCCTATAGGCATCATAAATATCATATTCTTCACTTGTATCAACATATTTGTAAAGTATAGAACTAATATAAGAGGGATTTTTATCGTCAAGCTCTAATTTTATTTTAGGATTATTAAAACTATAATCATTTAAACACTCTAACAACGTAGTCTTCCCACTCCCATTAACCCCAGCCAAAACAACAATAGGCAATGCCTCATCATGCTCATCTACAAAACTAATATCAAAATCTTTAAACATTTTGTAATTTTCTATATGGAGTTTTCTTAGTTTCATGGGTTTGTTCCTTTGTATGACCGTAGGGTACGGCTTTAGCCTACCGTCAAATTGAATCTTAAATTTTAATAGTTGTTGAACTTGGTTTGGACGGTAGGCTAAAGCCGTACCCTACAAATTTATTATAGGTATTTTAACATAAATTGTGTAAACCTTTTTTATTATAATTTATTCCACTAGCTAAATCACTTATAAGTTCAAAATCCCAACCATTTGATGCACAATAGAGTTCTAAAACTTGCTTTTGTCTATTCAAATCCTCTTTTTGACATAGTAATTTGTCCATTTAAGCTATTTTAACTAAGTTTACCCATTCCCAAGCCTCTTTAGCTTCATGAGCCTCAAAATATTTCTCATCAACCCCCACCAACTTAGCAAACTGACTGTCTATGGCAACAAGCCATTTCCAAACACTACTCTCACTTACAATAGCTATCTTTTTGAACTTCTTATAGTTTTTGAAAAGCCACTTGATATCCTCTACTCCTGCCCATGTTCCCCATGAAGCATTCTCTCCAAGTATCACCATGGCTGAGACTTTATCTTGGTTTTCTAAGGCTTTGTCTAGTTTGTCTATCCATGCTTTTTCCTCTTCTAAGCTTACTTTACCTGTAACTTCAAAGGCAAAAATTTTTTCTGTACTTTGGGCTAACTCTTTGATCATAATCTATCCTTTTGTTTTTTTAACTCAATCTATTTCTTAAACCCAACTCTCAAACTCGCCCCAACAATATCATAGCTCAAATTATGTGGAGGACCTTCCCAACCACGTTGAGCATTGGCAACCACCACAGCAACACGGTCACTATTATCTAAAGGAATAAAGCCTATTGCTTTACGTGCCAATAGGTATTCCTCTTTATAGACTCTGCTATCAATAGTCTTAACGCCTAAGTTTTTTGTACCTAAAGTAATAATAGAACTGTCTAAAAACTTCATACCCCAATCTTTTCTGAAAGTACTTTTAGAAATAGAATCCAGTGAAAAAGAGTTGTTTTTATAGGTATAATCTTTTGGCTCAAACTTTAAGTTTTTGAAAGGTTTAATTCCATACTCCTTTAGTTTATTGGTTATCGCTACATGCCTCTCTTGCCAAAAGCTTTTAAAGTCAATATTTGTAATATTGTCTTCTACCCTATATTCATCTTTCCATAAAATCTTATCTGTCACTAAATCTTGAACAAATGTCCTAATGAGTACCATGTCTGCTGGGTCTGTATCATACTCTTTTATATAAGCTATTTTGCCATTACTACTGTAACCCAACGGATAAAAAACATCATAAATGAATGGTGCATGTTCTATACCAGATGCATATGTATCAAGGGCTAGAAAAGCACTTTTCTCCAAATTTAATGCTTCTGGAAGAGCTAACGGGTTAAAAGCTTTTATCTCTTTAAACACACAGGTAACCTTATGCTCTTTCATATTAAGCTTGGTTGCTTTTTTTACATACTTCAAAATCTTCTCTAGCTCTTTATCTGAGTAATCAGAGACTATTTTACTGCTGTCCATAACCACTCGACACTCTTTTGAACCATAGTCAAGAAGCTCAACTTTTAACCCTTTTATATGAGCCAAATTTATATTGTAGTCTTGCATATGAGCTAACTTTTTATGAGGAGTATTGACAATATACTCCCATGTTATCGCCCCAACATCAGACTCAGGCTCTGAGTAAAAGGTATAACTCAATGCTTTATAAAGCTCAATTCCATCTTTATCCATTATCTCTGATTGTGGACTACTCACAGGGATGTAGTAAGTTAAATAATAGTCCATAGTAGCAGAGATTGTCTGTGTAAAGATGGTTAGAAAAAATAAGATTTTAAGATAAAGTTTGTTTTTATTCATCTACTTCCCCAAACCAAAGACATTAGAAAGCGTATTAATATAGTTAAAATACCCCGTAATGGCAATGGCTTCGACTATCTCTACTTCACTGTACCCTGCATTTTTAACCTCATCTATATCAGCTTGCGTTGTTTTATAGTTCTCTTTAGAAGCTGCTTTTAAACAAAGACGAAGCAATATTTTTTCACTCTCTTCACACTCTATTGCATCAACACCATCAAGTGTATCTTCCACCTGTTCTTCACTCATTCCTAGCATCTTAGCAATATTTTTATGTACATCAACACACATGGTACAGTTGTTCTCTAATGAGACCAACAGAGCAATTCTCTCTTTAGTCGAGTATGGTAAAAGTGTCTCTTTTAACAGATAGTTCTGTACCATGTTGTCAGTAGCTGTATAGATTTTTTCATCAAGTGCCAAGAGTTCAAATATCTCTCCTAACTTTCCCATTTTTTCTAAAATAGGTTTCGCTTTTGCCTGAATCTCAGGGGTCATATCTTCGTATTTACAGAGGTTAATGTATGCCATGTTTGTCCTTTTTTAAATCTCAATTATTATAGCATAAACGTTAAAGACTCCATCACAAACTCTTTTTGAATTTTTCTTAACTCAAATAAACTTCAAAATATCTCCTATGTTAAGTTTATTTAAATATTATATTTAAAATTTAATATATTTTAAAGGATTACTAGTGAAAGAGAAAAATGAAAATACCTATGAAATTACTGACTTAGTTAGAGAAGGAGGTAAAAAGTATGGTTCAGACATTCATGGAGAGACTATCCAAAGAAATGTTATCATGTGGAATATGATTAAAGTTTTAAATAAAAACAAACTATTTGGTTTTCATATCGTCTCTAAAATCTCTGCTAAAAAAACTTTTATCACTCTATATCACAAAGATAAAAAAACTCTAAAAATAGGAAAAAAATTATTAAATGAGTTTAAAGGCATACCTGATACTGTTTTTTTAGCCAAAGTAAGAGAGCCAAAAAAGAAAAAAAACAACAAACTAGGTATAACACTTATCGGCACTATCTTAACTGTTTGTTGTGCTGGCTATTACCTCGATATACCCCAAGATAATTTTATAAATACCAATAAACCCCTTACTTTCACCAAGTTGGGTAAAGAGAATAATCAGACAGAGAAAAAAGAGCTTAAAGATAAAATAGTACATGTAGATATTAAAACATTAAAAGTATTACAAGAGACTTTTTCCAAAGAAGAGAAAGATCCCTTACAAGATAAAATCACAAAAAGCATGGAGATGGGTGTTATGATTATCTCCTCTTTGGTTCCTCAAGAAGAGAAAGAAAAATATAGTAGTGAAGCCTTAGTTAAAAATTTTAAAGGTCAAGGAGGTATAAAGTTCGAGCTGATACAAGACAAAAATAGTTCTGATAAAGATTTTAATATGAGTGTAAAAGAACTTAACCAATATACTATGGACTTTGTAAAAAGCAACAAGACTTCAACCCTATTACAGAACTATGACTATGCTTTAAAATCAGATACAAACGTAAAAAAAGAAGAATTGATGATTGCACATAATAAAAGGGGGAAATTATATGAAAATAATCAAGAGTTAAAAAAAGCAGAAAAAGCCTTTAAGCAATCACTTAAAATAAGTAAAAAATTAGCCAAAAAAGAACCTTTAAAATATAGCTCTTCTATAGCACTAAACTTAAGTGAAATAGCATCAATACACAAAAAATTAAATAAAGGAAAAGAGGCAAAAAAAGAGTTAGATGAAGCAGAAAAAAATTACCTAAAGGTATTGAATATCTATCGACAATTAGAAAAAAAGTATCCTGAAAAAGTTCAAAGTAATCTTGCATGGTCACTAAATATGTTAGCCAATTTTTATCATAATAAAAGAAAAGATTTTGAAAAAGCTATTAAATACAGAGAAGAAGCTCTAAAAATTTACAAAAAACTGTCAAAAAATAAAGTAAAAAAATTTGAAAAAGAATACTTCCAAACATTGAACAGTTTAGCAAATTCCTACAGCTCACTACAAAAATTAAATTTGGCAAAAAAATATTATCATCAAAGCATCACGCTAATGAAACATAAAATTAAAGAGAAAGAAGGCGAAGCATATATGTTCCCTATAGCAAATATATATAATAGTTTAGCATGGATAAATTTATCTCAATCAAAATTCTTAGAAGCAGAAAAAAACTTAGAAAAGACTCAATCTTTAATCAAATTTAAAAAGAAGGTTACTAAAGATTTACTCTCTACAAATTACAGTTATTGGGGATATTTATCTCTTATAAAAAATGATACAAATAAAGCCCTAGCTTATTATTTAAAGTCTTTTAATTTAAATAAACGTTTTGAAAGTGCCAAAGCTTATGTCAATATTTTGACAAAAAATGAACAATATATAGAGAGTCAAAATTTTTTTAAATTAATGCTAAAGAGCTATACAGAAGAAGAAAAAATAGCAGAAATACTGGTAATGTATGGAAAGTTCTACCTTGATATCAGTCGTGAAAAAGCAACACTAAAATTTAAAAAAGCTTTAAATATTTATAAAAAGATTTCAAAAGATACAAATACAACGGAATATAAAGAGCTAATACAACTCATAGGTACCAACGTCAGCCATGTACAATAAAAAATCATAAAAGAAAAATCCCTAAGCCATAAAAAAACTTAGGAATAAAAAACTCACATATACTTACTTTATCCAACCCTTCTTAGCAGCCACAACCATAAGTGCAGGAGCTAGAAGAAGGTCAGATAACAGTGCAAATATAATCACTGAACCTGTTAAAAGTCCAAAGTTTTGAACTGAAATCATGTTGGCTGCCAAGTAGGCAAAGAAACCTAGAGACAAGACTATCGTGGTAATAACCATCGCTTTACCTGTGGTTAAAAATGTCTGCTCTATTGCTTTTGCAGAGTCGCCACTCTCTAGGTAGTATCGTTTGAAGTTGTGCATAAAGTGAATGGTATCATCGACTACCAAACCGATGGCTATAGAACCGATTAACAGTGTAAACATATCTAGTGGAATTTTTGCTACGTACATGAGAAGTAACCCTACGATAATCGGTGCTAAATTTGGAATCATACTTAAAAGACCAATTCTTACCGAACCTAAAATCAACATCATCATAAATGAGATGGCAACAGCAGCCATAAAGTAACTCTGAACTGAAGAGTGAACAGCATTGGCAAAGGTGTTGATAAGCAGAGGAATCATCCCTGTGGTCGCTACCTTGTCACCTGCGAAAGTTTTTTCTGCTTCTGTTTTTACATACTCTAAAACATTCACAGCTTCTATAGTATCTGTCCAAGGCATTTTAACCGTTATTCGAGCTTTTGAGAACTGGCTGTCTACCACGTCTTCTAAGTCATCTGAACCAGAGTTTTCAAAAAGTAAAAGCTCTTGTGAAACTAGGTTTCCTTCCGTTGGAATGGTATAGTGTTCCTCTTTGTTTTCATGTAAAGCTCGGTTGGTCTCTTTAACTATGGTTGCCAAAGAAATTACTTTTCCTATGTGGGTATAGTCATCTTTATACTGCTCTAGTTTGGTAGAAAACTCGTTTAGTTTTTTGAGTTTTTCAGGGTTTACCCAACCGTTCTCTTTACCTGTGTCTACCACCACTTCTATGGTTACTGTACCGTTCATTTTTTCATCTATCACTTCAGTTGAAACTCTGTTTATGTTGTCAGGCTGAAACCATTTTAGTGGGTTGTGAGAAAGCTTTACTTGGGTTGCAGCTATCAATGCAATAGCTACGATGACAAAACTACCTATAAGAACCGACTTCGTATGCTTAACAGGTATAACAGCCAACTTTTGCATGAAAAGGTCTATTTTACCTACTTCACTTTTTGCTTTTGGCTTTAGTTTGGTTATGCTCAAAAGAGCAGGAAGCAGTGTCAAAGTTAGAACCAATGAAACCATAACCCCTAACGAAGCAAAAATACCAAGGTCAGAGATGGGAGCGACCTCAGACCCAGCAAATGACCCTACCCCAATAGCCGTAGTAATAGAGGTCATGGCAATAGCCAAACCAGAATGCCCAAGTGTATAAGATAGAGCCTCTTTTTTGTCACCATTTTCATTAAACCTATCAAAGAAAATAGATAAGATATGCACCGTCGCACCCACTGAAACAGCCAAGAGCAACGAAGGAACAATCTGCGTTGGCAACTTAAACATTACCCCTGCCCATGCCATGGTTCCTACCGTTGTAAGCAAAGAAAATATAATAACCATCAAAGGGTAAAAAACAGCCGATACGCGTCTAAATACTATAAATAAGAAAACTAAAATAATCAAAAAAGTAATACGCATAAACTTCTGCATGTCTGATTTCATTTGGGCTTTTAGTTCGTTGTTTACAGCTGGAGAACCTGCCACATAAATGTTTAAACCCTCTGCTCTGTATTTATTGGCAATAACTGCCACAGCTTCAAGTAGTTCATGGTTCTCTTGGTCAGATAGAAAGACTTTTGGGGTATCTTTTTTAGCAGACTCATCATCAAAACCATCACTAAACTCATCGTCTACTGAAACCTTTTTCTCTCCTGCATGAGAGTACGCGTCTGTTTCTATAATAACCGTGGTCATTTTGCCATCTTCACTAATGATTAGGTCTTTATAAAAATGAGACTCCATCGCTCTTTTTTTAATGTCTGCAATGTCTGCATCAGTCGTAGGAAAAGGCTCTAAAAGGTCATCGGTGATAAGTTTGTCGCCATCTCCCCTTGTATTTCTTACGTTATACAAAGAGGTAACATCTTCTACAAAAGGAACATCTGTCTCTAACTCTCTGTGCATGTTTTTGAGTTTGGTTAAGAAATCTATTGAAAAAATATTATCATTTTCAATAGCCAAAACAATCCGTTCATCACGTCCAAACTGGTCACGGAACTCGTTATATGTTAAAAGAACTGGGTCATCTTCATGCATGAAACCTTCTGTTGAGGTGTCCATCTTTATTTGAGGTACGTGAGAAATTGGGAAGGCTAAAAGTAAAGCTAACACCAATAAGACTTTAAAAGGGTTGTCGTGAATAAATGAGCCAAAGCGACCCATTAAGTTTTCTAAGTTTTTGTGCATATTATCTCCATTCGGTATGAATTTTATCATACCAAAATGAACTTGACATTAATTGTCAAGATTTATAAGATTTGCTTTTAACTCACGTTTCAAAACTTTACCTGTTGCATTTTTAGGTAGTTCATTTATAAAATGTAACTGCTTTGGAATTTTAAAGTTTGCCAAGTTTTCACGTAGATATTTTCGTAGTTCACTTACATCTACCTTTTCAACACCATCTTCTAATTCTATGTAGGCAACAGGAATCTCTCCACTCTTCTCATCAGCAATACCGATAACAGCAGACGAAGCCACACCTTTAAAGCTATCTATTACTTCTTCCAGTTCTCTTGGGTAGATATTAATACCTTTTGAGATGACCAAATCTTTTTTTCTATCAACTATAAAAAGGTAGTCATCACCATCCATATAGCCCATATCACCTGTAAGAAGCCAACCTTTTACGATGGTCTCATCGGTTGCTTCAGGACGATTAAGGTAACCCAACATAATGTTTTCACCCTTAACAATAATATCACCAACCTCACCTCGGGGAAGCTCTAACATATTGTCATCAACTATTTTCATCTCATAACCAGCAAAAGCTGTTCCTACCGATTTTGGCTTTTGTAAAGTCAGTGGATTAATACAAACAGCAGGAGAAGCTTCACTTAAACCATAACCTTCTAAAAGAACGGCTCGTTTAAATTTTTTCTGCATACCTTCTAAGGTTTTAGGTTGTAAAGCAGCAGCCCCTGAGACAAAGCCTCTTACTTTGTTAAACCACATAAAATACCATGGTAATTTGGCTTTAACTAAGGCATTATAGACATCAGGAATACCCAAGAAAATGGTTACCCTTTTGATAAGTACCTGTTTAAAAACATTTGCAAAAGGTTTAAGTGACTGAATCACCACTATGGATGCTCCTAAATAGAGTGGCAGTATCACACCAATAGAGAATGTAAAAGAGTGAAACATTGGTAAAAAGACAATGAATCTATCTTTTACTTTAATGTCCAAATGGTTAATACCACCTTTAGCATTGGAAAAAATATTAAGATAACTGAGCATTGCCCCTTTTGGTTTACCTGTCGTTCCAGAAGTGTAAATAATAACAGCCAAGTCATCCAAGTCCATCAGACGAACATTGACACTTTCAGGAAAAGTCCATACTTTTTTAAAAGCTATATGACGTGAACTGTCACCTCTATAGCCACCTTCCCAAATGGTAAAATTTAAGAGGTTCTGTACCTCATCAGATGATACAACCTCATCATAAATCACAGAAGAGATAAGTACTTTAGCACCTGAATCTTCTAAAATATACGCCAATTCACTCTCTTTTAAAAAGGTGTTAATAGGAACAGAAACAGCTCCCAGTTTTGAGATAGCAAAAATAGCATAAATAAACTCAGCAGAGTTACGCATAAAAAGGGCTACTTTATCTCCTCTTTCAATCCCTTTACTAGAGAGGTATGCAGCAAAAACATCTGCTTTTTGCTGTATCTGCTTATAAGAGATTTTCTCATCTCCTACAAACAGTGCTGTTTTGCGACCTTGCTTTTTAGCTTGAGTAAAAATTAAATCATAAAAACTACTAAATGGATACTTCATCTTAGAATGTGTATGCCACACCTACACTTAGTAGGTTGGCACCACCCTCTGAAAATTTACCAATGATTCCACCTTTATTTTCTCCAGCTGCTAAAGAGAAGGACTCTTTTTTATCATGTAAATAGGCTACACCATAAGATAGATTGTTACTCTGTTTAATACGAACACCTACTGTATAAATATTTGCATCTGAATCAGGTAATTCATAACTTATATACTTTTTATCAATCGGCGTTTCATCTTTAGCATACCCAGCCATTAGAGTAACGGTAGGTGTTACTTTTGCTTTTACACCTACTCTAAAGGTATTAGTATCTTTCCAATTTTTAGGTTTTGGGTCATCAAAAGCAGTTCTTAAAATAGCATTAGGTAGAACTGAGCCATAATTAAAATCTAACTCTTTGTATGCTGACCAGTAAGTTTTTTCATAATTTAACTCAACCGTATATTTATCTTTCCAAGTTTTACTAACAGCAACATTTAATGCTGCAGGAAGAGGAACCGTAACTGAAGCACTGTACTGATTTCCCATGTTTGCTAGGTAAAGGTTTGCTTCACCCTCTTCTGCCAAATCAATATTTGAACGATAAGTGACAGCCATATTTATATCTGAAGTTGGTCGATATGTCATAGCAAGGTTATATCCAAACTCTATAGTATCACCCTCCATTTCACGCTTAATAGGCTTTGTTGTCTCAACTCCATCACCATTAACAATACCTTCAGAGTATATAAGTCGTAAACCACCACCTACTGCAAATTTATCAGATACTTTATAAGAAGCGACAGGATTTACCTCTATAATTTTTAAAGTAAACTCTTCTGCGAAAAGCTTCTGCGTTCCACTATCCCAACGCTTAGTTAAACCACCAGGAACAGTTAAACTTGCACCCCATCTAAATTGCCCCATTGGGTTCGCCACATAATGTATAAATGGAAGTTGCAGATTTTCAATCTCCGACTTATTAGAAGCTGGTTGAATATCTGTAGCAGAGTAAGCTTGAAAACCTTCAAACTCATTACGAGGTAAATGAGCCCAAGTCAATCCCACTTCTGCAAACTGTTTATCTCCCATAAATGCCATGTTTGCAGGGTTAAAATAGGCTGTGTCTGCTCCATCAGTATGTGCTACATAGGCTGCACCCAATGCCATAGAGTTAATAGACTGCTCAGGTATTTTATATGCCCCTGCCATCAAAAAAGAACTTGCTGTTATACTTAGTAATATTGTTTTTTTCATCATCATCTCCTAATAACCAATAGTTGCATTTCGCTCTTTAACAAACAGAGCTGTTGTTACTTTATAGCCCAAAGTACCACAATCTCCATGACCTATTTTAATAGGTAAGCCAAGTGTTGCTTCGACAGGAACAACAACTACATTAGTAGCTCCATAGCCTATCATGGTATCTTTAGTTGCTGTAGAAATAAGATAAGGAATAACATCATCACCCTCACAATGAACCAAACGAACAGGTGCTTTTGGAGCCCAAGTATGAAGGTTGTTTTCAGTTACAGCCTTTTTAAACCAATGATTTTCATCTGTAAAATAATTGCTCACAAAATTTCCAACAAAAAGTCCCGTAGCTCCTTTAGTATCATGTGTTAACTTTGGATCAATTTGAGTACGATTAGAATCTCCATTAAAAAAGGTAGGAAGATTCGAAGCATAAGGCTCATTAATTACTGTTTCAATATCTTGATGATATGCTTTAGCATAGGCATAACCAACGTTTGCCATAAAAGATGGAACACCCAAAGTATCACTATTTAAGACCATATCCGACATAGATTTTAAGGCATATGGTCCTGCCATCGGTGCAGCCATAGTCACTTTTAAGTCTGTTAAGTTCTCATCTTCTATCTTTTTAAGTGTTGCCATTGCAGCATAACCACCCTCTGAATAACCCGTTAAAAAGAGTTGATTGTTTAGTTTAATATCATTTTGAATTGCAAATACTTTAACAGTTTTTATAAAGTCTACTGTTGCATTGGCTAATGATTTTTTCAATATAAAAGGATGATAATGATCATTTGAATCACCAAAACCTATATAGTCAGGCTGTAATGTCGCAAATCCACCAATAGAAGATAAAATAAGAGCCGAACTTACAGGAGGTTTACCAATCGTACCATTTATAAGTGTTGGGGCTTCTCTGTTAGCAAATATTGTTCCATGGTCATCAGAAACCATAGACAAACCCAAAGTTTCACTAACTATTTTAGGCAACTCTGTCGGAATAATCAACATACCTGATACCTTTACGACAACACCTTCTTCGTCTGTTGTACTATAGGGAATTTTATATGCTTTATAACCATACACCGTTTGGCTTTTAGAGATAAGACCTTTTTCTACTAATGATGGCTTTATTAATCTACTTGGGAAATCTATTACAAGCTCTCCACCTTTAACATTTTCTGATGGATTATCCAATCCATCACCACATCCCACCAGCACCAACAGTGGTGCAACCATCGCTACTGCTTTTACTATCTGATTCATCATTCCTCCTTAAGAAATTCTATTTTTTGACTATCTATTTACAATGTATCACCTCAAATATTTTCAACTACACCTCCTCAATTAAATTATACAGTTCTATAATCTCTCTGTCCCAAATATCACTATCAATGGTCTCTAGTACCAAAGGAATATCATCCATATGTTCATCATTCATTATAAACTTAAAGGCATCCCAACCTATCTCACCTTGTCCTAAAGAGTGGTGACGGTCTACACGGCTTCCAAGCTTTGGTTTAGAGTCATTGATATGCATGGCAGAAAGGTACTCAAAACCAACTATCCGTCCAAAAGCTTCCATGGTCTTATCATAGGCTTCACGCGTACGTAGGTCATAACCACCAGTAAAGGTATGACAAGTGTCAAGACAAACACCTACACGACTTTTATCTTCTACTTTATTGATTATATGTGCCAAGTGTTCAAACTTATATCCCAAATTTGTCCCTTGACCTGCTGTATTTTCTATAACCAGCTTAACATTCATACCTTTGGTAGCTTCTATCGCTAAGTTAAGTGACTCAGCTATAACATCCAAACAAACAAACTCTGCTTCCATAATCTTATCATCATACTCTGGGTCTTTTTTAGGCACTTTAACCAAGTGACTTCCAGGATGAAAATTCAAAAGTTCCAGTCCCAGTTGGTCACAACGATATAACTCATCTATAAAAGCTTCACGTGACTTCTCTAGCTTCTCAACTTCTGGATGACCCAAATTAATCAAGTAACTGTCATGAGGTAAAACATGTTTAGGTAAAATTCCCGATTTTTCTAAATTTGCTTTAAAACTCTCTATCATTTTTTCTTCTAAAGGTTTAGCAACCCATTGTCTTTGATTTTTAGTAAACAGAGCAAAAGATTTTGCTCCTATTTTCATAGCATTCA
>Ga0256824_10000745_pt1 | contig 12651 bp, 8 predicted proteins | sample CV67metaG_FD_191570 | JGI IMG/M metagenome (GOLD analysis project Ga0256824, IMG submission 191570) | Hydrothermal vent microbial communities from East Pacific Rise, Pacific Ocean - CV67 | ecosystem: Environmental > Aquatic > Marine > Hydrothermal vents | place: Pacific Ocean: East Pacific Rise...
AAAAGACATTCCTAAAATGGTTGAAATGACTAGGGAAATTGTTAAAATGACTAACCTACCTGTAACTGTAAAAACTAGACTAGGATGGGATGAAGACTCTAAACACATCATAGAAGTTGCAGAACGTTTACAGGATGTTGGAATTGAAGCGCTATCTATTCACGGTAGAACACGAAAGCAAATGTATAAAGGGGAAGCGGATTGGAGTTTAATTTCAGCTGTTAAAAACAATCCTAGAATGCACATTCCTATTTTTGGAAATGGAGACATTACGACACCTGAAAAAGCCTTAGAATACAAAAACAAATATGATGTTGATGGCATTATGATTGGTAGAGCAAGTATTGGTTATCCTTGGATTTTTAATGAAATTAAACATTTTATGAAAACGGGTGAACACTTAGATAAACCAACTATCTGTGACAGAGTAGATATCGCTTTAGAACATTTAGAAATGTCCGTGACTTGGAAAGGTGAAGCACTAGCTATTAATGAAATGAAACGTCATTATTCTAATTACTTTAGGGGTATTAGGGACTTTAAAGAATATAAAGTAAAGTTAATTACCTCTTACGATTTAAATGAGATTAAAGATACACTGGCACTAGTTAAAGAAAAGTTTGGTTGATTTTAAAAACAACTGACTATTTAGTACTGGAAACTACATAATTTCTTAATTCTTCAAACTCACTATCAACCATACATTTAGATGGAATTAAATAATTAATATCGGATTTAAAGCTAATATATAAATTATTATTTGAAATAATTTTGGTGTCATTCCATTTTGAAAAATGTTCCTCATCATTAGAATAGAAAATAAAACCCTCTGAATTAATTTCAATTCTGAACTTATTAGGTTCTGAATGTGCTTTATAATAATTTGTTAATTGTTTTCTTTGTTTAAAAATTGACAAAAATATAATTAAATAATTGACAATTAAAATCATTGCAAATACTAAGCATAGAATTAATAGTAAAGAATTTAAAAGATTAGTAAAGTATAATGATAAAAATCCAAAAACACCATAAACCATAAGACCAAATTTACGTTTAGCTCTTGTATCCTTAAAATAATTTAAATTATCATTTGAAAAATAGAGTTCATCAAAGGCTTCCTTGGAAAATTTAAAATCAAATACTTTATTCATTTTCTTCTAACCCAAATTTACCGTGATATTTTTTAGACAATTGTTTTTGGTGATTTGTTAAATCAATTTGTTTACCTCTTACAAAAGCCAATACAACATTATTTGTTTTCATTTCTAATGCATTACCCTCTGAAATAAACAAAGTAGCATCTTTCCCTTTTTCTAAGGAACCTATTTTGTTATCAATCCCCATTATTTTGGCTACATTTAATGTAATAGTTGCAATCGCTTGTTCTTCAGTTAAGCCGTACGACATAGCTGTACCCGCAATAAAAGGTAAATTCCTAGCGTTCATCACTTCCATTTGACCAGAGTTTTGAATACAAAACAATACACCAGTTTGTTGCAGTTTATTAGGTATTTCATAATTAAGCGAAGGTAAATCACCTTCAAAGTGAGGCAAGTGATGTGGATTTTCAAGCATAACTGTAAAGTTATTTTCTTTTAAACGTTCGGCTAATCTATACGAATCATATCCCCCTACGATAACAGGAAATTTTAATTTTAACGTTCTTGAAAAATCAATTACATCATTCATTTCTGGTGCAAAATCAGTATGAATATAAACTCTTGAACTACCTTTAAATACACCTTTCATAGCTTCCAGTTTCAAATCTCTATTCTCTGTTTTTGATTGTGTCTGATACCCCTCTGCACTTTTAAAATAGCTTAGTAACTGATCAACTGTTTGAGCATATTTTTCATTTGGTTTAATATCGCCTGGTTCAGCCCACCATCCAGAATTTGTATATTTTTTTGGCCAATTAATATGAATTCCATCATCTGCTTTGTAAACTGCATCTTCCCAATTCCAACCTTCCATTGCCATAACAGAAGACGTACCTGAGATCAATCCGCCCCTTGGTGTAGATTGACACACTAAAATTCCATTTGTTCTCACAGTATATAATACCTTACTATCTGTATTAAATGCAATTAAGGTCCTGACGTTTGGATTAATTTGTCCAGTCTCTCTAAAATCATTTGTAGCCCTCACCGCATCAATCTCAGTTAAACCAATAGTAGAATTAGCTGCTATAAAACCAGGATACACTTGTTTTCCCATTATGTTAATAATCGTGTCCCACTCTGATTTAACTACTTTATAAGTTAATGTATTTTTTACAAATATAATTTTACCGTCCTTAATACCTATACTCGATTTATTAATTACTTCTCCTGTACCAATATGCGCCAATCCATTCTGTAATAAAATTGTATTATGTTGCTTTAATAATGGCGTTGGAACTTGACTTAATCCAACTAGTGGAGAAATCATTAAAATAAATGTTAAAATCTTTATCATTTTGAATATTTTTTAAAACTCTATCGTATGGCTTATTCACCTACTGTGTCACAGTGGTAATGTTTATGTTTTTTAATCGTTGGCGTTTGGGTTTTAGCACCATCATTTTTCGCCTCTATCATTAAATTAATGATTCTTTTTCTTTCTAATTGATCTCTTTTATACAATTCTATATTTTGGTCTTTATCATAAAATAAAATACCATCAATAAATGTTTGTTCTACTTTAGCTTTAATTGATAATGGATTGTGCGACCAAATTACAACATCAGCATCTTTACCTGCTTTTAAACTTCCCATTCTATCATCAATATGTAATAATTTAGCAGGATTTAGAGTTACCATTTTCCAAGCGTCTACTTCTGAAACACCGCCATATTTAACAATTTTAGCAGCTTCTTGATTTAAACGTCTCCCCATTTCTGCATCATCTGAATTTAAAGCGGTTACAATTCCACCTTTATGCATAATAGCCGCATTATATGGTATTGCCTCATTTACTTCAAATTTATACGCCCACCAGTCTGAAAACGTAGACCCACCTGCGCCATGTTTCTTCATCTTATCAACTAATTTATAACCTTCTAAAATATGAGTAAACGTATTAATTCTAAACCCCATTGAATCTGCAACTTTCATTAACATATTAATTTCAGATTGAATGTACGAATGACACGTCACAAAACGTTTCGATTCTACTATTTCTAAAACAATATCTAGCTCAATATCTTTTCTTGGTCTATCCACTTCTTCTTTTTTCTTTTTTGACAAACTATTGTAGGCATCTCTATCTTGTTGATATAACTTTGCTCTAGTAAAAGCATCATAAAACACTTGCTCTACACCCATTCTTGTTTGTGGAAATCTAACACGATTTAAATCCCCCCAATTAGATTGTTTTACATTTTCACCTAATGCAAATTTTATAAATCCATCAGCCGAATCAACTAACATGTCTTGAGGAGAAAATCCCCACTTTAATTTAATTAATGCTGATTGTCCTCCAATTGGATTTGCCGAACCATGTAGCAATTGAGAAGTAGTTACTCCCCCAGCCAATTGTCGATACACATTAATATCATTTGATCTTACCACATCAGCAATGGATACCTCAGCAGAAACTGCTTGTCCACCTTCATTAACCCCTTTACTTATAGCTATATGAGAATGTTCATCAATAATACCAGTCGTAACGTGCTTTCCTTTTGCATCAATAACTACAGCACCATTTGGAATAGAAACCATTTTACTATTTACTGATTTAATTTTTCCATTTAAAATTAATAAATTAGCATTTTTTATAATTCCGTTATCCTCATTAGTCCAAAGTGTTGCATTTTTTATGAAGTATGATTTTTCTTCTGGCAAGACCTCAAATCCATACGCCATATTAGGAAAATGAGTATTATTGATTGCAGACGTGTCAACTATGAATTCTTTTGGTTTAGACTTATCCTCAAAATCTTTAGATTTAATACCACTCCATTTGGCCCACTCACCATTTGACAGCAACACATTTCCTGAAAACAACTCCAATTTATCATAATAGGAGCCATTAAATTGCAATACACCTTTAGCATTGGGTAATAATACAACAGATGAAATACTAATTTGCTGACCTTTAAAAATAATTTGAATTTTTGATTTTAACGTATCTAGTTTTGATAGTTTTGTTTCTTCATCCAGTATCATTTCAACACTCGTTAAAGTTCCTTTTAACTTCTCTACAGTTCCACCGATAGATACAGCATACGATTTTTCATTAATTTTAAATTCATACTCACCTCTTATATCAATACTATTACTTTCTTTTACTTGATTTTTATGACCTTGAATCCAATTCTCTACAATCACACCTTCTTCAAACAAATCACCCTTAACAATAATAAAATTGGCTAACTTCCCCTCTTCCAAAGTTCCTACTAAATTAGTTACGTTTAAAAATGTAGCCGGATTTTGAGTTAAGGCTTTTAGTGCCATTTCTTTTGACAAACCATGTTTGACTGCTTTTTTAACATTAGCTAAAAATTCTTTTTTTGATTTTAACCCTTCAGATGTAAAAGAAAAATCAATTTGTTTAGACTCTAATAAGAATGGATTATAGGGCGCCATTTCCCAATGCTTTAATTGTCCCAAAGTAATATATCTAGAAATAAATGGATCTGTTAAGTCATACGGTTTAGGAAAGTTAACCGGAATGATTAATTGTGTATTAGTAGCTTTAATTTCATCAATTCGTTGATACTCATCTCCACCACCTTTTATTATAAATGGTAAATTAAATTCAGTTGCAATTTTGTTAACTCTTAATATTTCTAATTTGTCGCTCACTCCAAAAATATGGGCTAATTCTTTATTTTGACTGGCTGATTCGAAAGATTGATTATCCGAATGTTTAGATTTTAAGTTTGAATACCATTCTAAATCATAAAAAAATTGTCTTAATAAAGCAATTGATCCCATTTGACTTGATGGATATGTTTGTTTTGATGCTCCTTTTGAAAACGAATAGTGATTAGCCACTTTAGTTTTAATTACATTGTCTTTCAATGTTCCTTTTCCTAACGTCACTAAAACAGAAGTCCCTCTATAAATCCCGTCATTTTGATGCGTATTCACAGTACCAAATCCTTGATTTACTAAATCGGTTTTAGATTTCAATAATTTTTCATCTAGTAATTCATAACTATCAACCTCTGGATGAATCGCTTCATTCCAATAATAAGGACCAGCTTTCAAAGAATTTAATTGTGGATATAGATTAGTTTTTTTACTCACTCTTTTTTTTATACCTAATGAAGAATAAGGATCAATGAATGATGCATAAACAGTGTATCCTTTTCTATCAATTTCAACCGCATTTTTAGGAATAGTAATCTTACCTACTTTTAAAATTATTCCATTTTGAAATAATATACATCCATTTTCTATTTTTTTAGTGGATGACTTATGAAGTGTTACGTTAGTAATAGCATACAATGTATTATCTGATTGAAACACTCCATTTTGAGGTTCAATATGCTGTGAGCTTACACTTATAGTGCAAATTAAGAATAGAATTGTGAAAAAATAATTAAACATAAAATGTAAAGCTTGGATTAAAAAACTAAATTTGTGTAAAAATAAGAAAATATGTTACATGCACACTCAGGATTTAGATGGATTGCTTTAATCTTAATCATTTTTACAATTTACAAAGCATTTAAAGGTATTAAAAACACTGAAGACTATACAGCTAAAGATAAAATGCTTGCTTTAGGTACATTGATCATTTTTCACACAATGGTTTTAATTGGATTTGGACTTATATTCTCATCTTCAAATAGCCAATCCCTTTTCTTTAACATCTTACATCCCCTATTAATGGCAACTGCTGTTACTTTAGTTACCATGGGTTATTCGAAAGCAAAAAAAGAAGATTCTGCAAGTATGAAATTTAGAAAAATATTGATTTTTTATTCAGTTGCATTGATCGTTACACTAATCGCTATCCCTTGGTCATTTGGAGGAATCTATTAATTTCTAAATAGATAAGACTAGAAGAATTAAAAAAAATGAAAAAATCGTTGACATTAAACAGTGTACGTAAACACAGTATTGGTAACTTAATACAAATACACCATGTAGGTCAACTCAAAAAATTGAAATAATTCAGTAAGGAGGCAGTAAAATAAATCGCTATACTTTGGTTATATTCAATCAAACTAAAATAAATAGTTACACATGGAAATAGGTCATTTTAATTCAACCAAAAAAGCTGAGACAGCTGTATTGATTGGTGTTATTACTCAAGTACAATCTGAGAGTATGACAAAAGAGTATATTGATGAGCTAGAGTTTTTAGCACATACTGCTGGCGCTGTAACTAAGCGTAAATTTTTACAAAGACTTGAAAAACCACAGAACAAAACCTATATTGGAAAAGGTAAACTACAAGAAGTTAAAGCGTATGTTGATGAAAACTCTATAGATATTGCTATTTTTGATGATGAACTATCGCCTTCTCAATTAAGAAACATTGAAGCCATTTTGGATATTAAAGTGGTAGATCGAAATAATTTAATACTTGACATTTTTGCGTCTAGAGCACAAACAGCTCATGCCAAAACACAAGTTGAATTAGCTCAACTTCAATACTTATTACCACGTTTAACAAAAATGTGGACTCACCTTGACAGACAAAAAGGTGGAATTGGAATGAGGGGAACTGGGGAAACTCAAATTGAAGCCGATAGACGAATTATTCAGAATAAAATTACAATACTTAAAGAAAAACTTAAGAAAATTGACAAACAAATGTCAGTTCAAAGAGGTAACAGAGGTGAATTAGTTCGTGTCTCTCTAGTTGGATATACCAATACGGGAAAGTCAACCATTATGAATTTATTAAGTAAGTCAAATGTGTTTGCAGAAAATAAATTATTTGCGACTTTAGATACTACGGTTAGAAAAGTAGTCATAGATAACCTCCCTTTTTTATTGTCTGATACTGTTGGATTTATTAGAAAATTACCTCATCAATTGGTAGAATCATTTAAATCTACATTGGATGAAGTTAGAGAATCTGACATTTTAATTCATGTTTTAGATATTTCACATCCATTTTTTGAAGATCAATTTAATGTGGTAAACGAAACTTTGTCTGAAATTATTACTACTGAAAAAAAGACATTTGTAGTCTTTAATAAGATTGATGCCTATAATCCTTCACCTGAATCGGTAGGGTATCACCCAGACGGAAAAGTTTTTGCATTAGAAGAATTAAAAAAAACCTGGATGGCTAAATTAAACGATCAATGTATTTTTATTTCTGCAAAAGAAAAAACAAATATTGACGAATTTAAAGCAATTATCTATAAAGAAGTAAGAGCTGTATTTGAAGTAAGATACCCTTACCATCACTTTTTATATTGATTAGGTACATTTGAAAAAACTTAAAAACGCTCTACATTGATTTGTAGAGCGTTTTTTTATGTCAACACATCATACAAAAAATTGACTTCTATCATAAACAACCTCTACCTTTTTATTGAGATTCAATCTACCTTTGCGAAAATTTTTAGATATGAAAGTATATAATTCAGCTGCGGAAGCAGTACAAGTAATTAAGTCAAACGATAGAGTTTTCATACATTCAGCAGCTGCGACACCTCAACAATTGGTTAATGCTATGTCTGATAGACATAGCGAATTAAGAAACGTAGAAATTGTTTCTATTCATACCGAAGGAGAAGTACCTTATGCTAAAGACGAATATAAAGATAGTTTTACCATAAACTGCTTTTTTGTTGGGGCAAATATGCGCCAACATGTGCAATCAGGAAGGGCCAATTATATACCTATATTTTTAGGTGAAATACCAAAACTATTTAAAACTAAAATGCCATTAGACGTAGCTTTGGTAACTGTATCGGCTCCAAATAAAAAAGGATTCTGTTCCTTAGGCTGTTCAGTAGATATTTCTAATTCAGCCATTGATAACGCAAGATATGTTATTGCTCAAATCAATCCTAACATGCCATTTGTACATGGGAACGGTATTATATCAATTGACAAAATTGATGCTGCTATACACGTCAACGATCCTTTATTTGAACTCCATTTAAAAGAGAGTACTGATGTTGAGAAATCAATTGGTAAACATGTGGCAGGATTAGTTGAGGATGGCGCTACAATACAAATGGGGATTGGTGGAATTCCAGATGCTGCCTTAAAGTACTTAACGAATCATAGGGACTTAGGTGTTCATACCGAAATGCTGTCTGACGGTATAATTGATTTGGTAGAACGTGGCGTTATCAACGGAATGAATAAAACCACTGAATTTGGGAAAATTGTAGCTGGATTTGCTTTTGGAACTAAAAAAATATACGATTTCATTGATGAAAACCCAATTGTAAACATGATGGATGTAGGTTACACGAATGACACTAGAATCATTAGACAAAACCCAAAAGTAACTGCTATCAATAGCGCCATTGAAATAGATATATTTGGCCAAGTGTGTGCAGACTCAATCGGTACAAAACATTTTTCAGGAATCGGAGGACAAATGGACTTTATTAGAGGTGCAACATTGTCTGAAGGAGGAAAGGCAATTATTGCTTTACCGTCTCAAACCAAAAAAGGAGTATCTAAAATCGTGAATATGTTAAAAAGAGGAGCTCCTGTAGTAACGACAAGGGCACATGTTCAACATATCATCACAGAATATGGTGCTGTAGATCTATATGGTAAAAATTTAAAAGAACGTGCCAAATTAATGATTAGCATAGCACATCCCAACCACAGAGAAAAGTTGTCTGAAGATGTATTTGAATATTTTAAAATAATAACTTAAAAACGAATTGTTATCGCATAAAAAAAGGGTTCTAAATTAATTTAGAACCCTTTTTATTATTTATTGTTTTTAAGCTTCAGCATCTTCTAATTCAATCATCACTTCTCCTTTTTCAACAGACTGACCAGCTTCAATTAATATATTTTTAATGACACAATCACCTTCAGCTTTTAAAACGTTTTCCATTTTCATAGCCTCTAGAATCATAATTCCATCACCTTTTGCAACAGAATCACCAACGTTAACAATTACACTTAGTACCTTACCAGGCATTGGTGCTTTAACATCCGTATTAACTGCTTCAAACGTTCTTTTAATTCCCATTTTGTCTAAAACAAAATCTAAATTATTTTTAAATTGCACCGTATGCGTAGAGTGATTATGGCGAAAATTTAATTCTTTAGTATCAAAATTCATTCCCAACACTTCAATCACTTCATTATTAATTTCAAAAATCGTTGCGTTAATCTTGTTAACTTGACTAGCTTTCGTTGAAACTAATAATTCTTCTAAATTTATTTGCGTCACCATATTATTTGTAATTTTCTTTAAAGTAGTTAATATAATCTTTCAACCCATTGTTTTTCATAAACACGATTTGATTGGCTTTAGACACGATAAAGAAATCAAAATCTTTAGCTGTAGTCTTTAAAATATTTTCAGATGATTTTGTACTAAATGCTTTATAATAAATCATTGCCTTTGTTTCAGTAGCAAATGTTTTAACTTTTATAGTTTGGTTATCATTTCCTATAATTCCGTTAGACATTTTTAAATTATCATTTTTAAAATACCCCATATTAAAATCTGATATTTTATTTTTAACAGGATTTATATCTCCGGCATCATTAGGGAAAATCAATATAAAATAATGTGGAGCATTTTCTGTTTTTTTGAACTCAATTTTGTTTACAGAATCATCTTTTACAATTTTTTCGCCACCATCTAATACACTTAAATATAGTTTTGCTTGAATCCCTTCTTCTGACTCTGGAGACAAAGCAACCAATGCTCTTAGAGGTTTCTCAACTGCAGCAACACCCCCAATATTTAATTTACTTGTAGCAAATGCTTTCAATAAATAATACTTATTAAGGTAAGGGTTTGTTGTATCATGAGTAATCACGTCATTACAATCTGTTAACACCATCATATAACGTCTATAACGGTAATTTTTTAAAACGATAGCGTAATCATCTAAAGCCTGTCCCTCTTTCTTAGCTTTTTTCTTTAAATAATCTGGATCTAATAACAACTTAGCAATATCAGAATCTGGATATTCTTTTAAAATTAAGTTTTTATACCTGTTCGCTTTTCCGGTCGCCCCTCTTTTTTTGTGTAATAAATACAATTGATATTCAGCTGGCAACACTTTAGGATGTTCAACTTTTCTATCAATCACTGAAGAAAAATAATTAATAGACTCATCTATTTCTTTTAATTGTTCTTTATAAATAATTCCTAAATTATATAAGGCATCTAAAATCATAATTTTAGATGAATCCACTGCTTCTTGTGTTAATGGTAAATCTTGTCGCAAATCATCAACTGTTAATCCTTCATCTTCTATGTCAGCAACAATGGTATCATTATCTTCATCAAAATCAATAATCGATTCTTTATTTGACCTTCTCCAGTTATCTTCTAATTTTCTTTGTCCCCAAAGTACTCTAAAGTCATTTACACCATTTCCTTTTTGCTTTTGATTATAAAAATACCATTTAGAACCTGTACCTGCATTTGCGGTAGCCTTATTTAATCGTTCTTGCTGTGCTAATAACCTTGCCTCTGCTTCAGCTTTTTGACGTTTTTCATTTGCTTTAATTTGTTTTAATGTCGATTCTAAAAACTTTTCTCTATCCTTCTCCGACATAGCTACAATCATTAATAAACTATCTTGTCGTTGTACAATTTCATAATTTATTACTAATTCTTGTAAACCTATTGCTTTAGCAGCAATTGCTTCATAGTTCTCATATGATTTTGGTAAAACAGTAATACATGAGTCATAGTATTTTTGAGCAGGAATATAATTTTTTTCATCAAAACTAATGTCCGCTAATTTTAAATAACTCATCCCTTTCTGACGGTCATTACTAAATGAATATAAGGCAGACTTAGTTAAATTAGATTTAGCACTAGCCATGTCATTATCTTTTATGTCTAAATCAGCTAAAACATAATATATCTGATCTTTATACTCTTCATTTTTAGAATCTCTTAGCATTTTCGCTAACTCTTTTCTTAAACCTTCAGAACCATCAGTTGACGAAAGTGCTTTATTAATTTTAGCATAAAAACGCATTTCATAAGGCGCACTTGACTTAGCCACTTTAGCATAATACGATTGCGCCTTTTCATTACTTCCTGCTTTTTGTAATAGCTGCCCTAATATAAACATGTACCTAGCTTTAGTTTGTCTATTGCGTGTTAACTCAATTGCCGTTTCTAAATGAGTAGCCGCTTTAGCAAATTGATCTTGCTTAATATATAATGTTGCAAATGTAATTTCATATTCTACCTTCAACTTTTTAGAAAACTTTGCAGGCTCATTTTTCTTATCTTTTTTCTTTTGTTTACGTAATCTCTTGCGTTTATTTTTACTCGGCCTTCTTTTTTTCTTTTTAGATTTCTCTTTATCCTTTTTAAAAATATCTGCTATTGATTTTTTATTAGCGTCAGCTGTTTCAATATCAAGCGTTACTTTATCTAGCTCAATTTTAGCTTTTGAATATTCGTTCTGTTCAATATATACTTTTGCTAACCAAATTTTGGCGCTGTATAATGATGTCTCCCCGTGATACGCTTTTTTGATGTATTTAAATTTCTTAATTGCTTCTACATATTCACGTTTCACAAAATGGGATTGACCAATCACTAACCAATTATCATCAATCCATCTACAATGCTCAACATCTTTATTTCTTACCTTTTCAGGACTTGGCATGGCATGCTTATAGATAACTTTTGAACATTTTTCAATTGCAACATCCATTTGAGGAAATAAACCAGAAGCTTGAACTTCATCTGGATATAATTCTAACGGTAAAATTTTAGTATAATCTTCTTTAGCGCTAGTTCTAAATCCGGTTAAAGATTCGCGCATCACTTCTCCAGCATTAAAATAGCCATTATACCTAGCATTCATGTTATGGTACCCTTTATTAATCAATGCATCCTTCTCGGTCGAGCACGAATTAACAAAAACAACAAACCATACACTAACTAAGGCTAATGTCAACACTTTAAATATGTTCATATTTTGTTTCAAAATAATTACTATTTTTTGCAAACGGTTAATTGACAAAAATATTTCATTTTTATTAATAATCGGTATTTTAAGACGTTTATTTTTAGCAAAACTCTAACCATTATTAATTTTCAGGTTAATTCGCTCCACTTTCTAAGACCAACCTCATCAATTCATTAGGTTTTTCCCAAATTGACATATGACCACAGGATTTGATTAAATGTATGGTTTGAGTTGGGAAATGTGTTTCAATTTGTGAATTCATTTCATCTAAGGTCATAATGGTATCAAATTCACCTTGAATAATAGTTACATTTTGGTGGTTAACCACATCATGGTTTACAAATCTGGTTTTTAAACCTAATGTAGCCGCACATATTTCTGCTGTTGGAATGTCAATCGCTTGATCAATTAAGTCATTAATAATACCCTCACATGCTTTGCGATTATTTGGATAAAACAAATTTGGAATTGCTACTTTACAGAAAAACGGTTTTCTATCTTGCACTAAATCCACGACTCTATCTCGGTCAGATTTCTGCTGTACGCTATCGTCCCAAAAGTTAGAATGAATCATCACTAAATTAATATCAGTCATTTTAGCC
>Ga0256824_10000746_pt1 | contig 12648 bp, 17 predicted proteins | sample CV67metaG_FD_191570 | JGI IMG/M metagenome (GOLD analysis project Ga0256824, IMG submission 191570) | Hydrothermal vent microbial communities from East Pacific Rise, Pacific Ocean - CV67 | ecosystem: Environmental > Aquatic > Marine > Hydrothermal vents | place: Pacific Ocean: East Pacific Rise...
CCCACTGGCCGTCGAACGTGTCGTATAGTATGTGCTTTGTCATAAAGATTTTGGAGCGAATCACTTTCCAGCGAAACGGTCCTAGTGTGAAAGTGTGTAATAAATTACTAATGATACTATCCACGACTAACTTTTTTAGTTAGCGTCCTGGCCTAGAGCCGTAATGGATACAGCGGTTTTTAGAGGCCAATTACTAATTACTAAGGGGGTCCTCTCGGTCACGCCTAGAGAGGAATCGGCTTACCGTGACACCCCCCCCTTAGTAATTAGTATATATATATTATATATTATATTGAAACCTTTACCACCAATGAAAAGCTGGTGACTAATAACATTAGTTAAATTCAGTCTTTTTAGTAATTTACTTTGTCCTTGAAATAGGTACTGTTTGTTCATGTCTGAATCAGAAATCAACACAGTGTTTCCTAGAGGAGTGAGTTTACTAGACAACGGGAGGTTCAAAGCTCAAGTACACGCTAACGACGTTACTCACTCATTAGGGCATTATGCCACAGTGGAGCAAGCTCGTGCAGCATACGTCAAAGGTTGTAAGAAATACCGAGCAGAGCATCTTATCAAACGCGCACCGCTCACCGTTAAGATGAAGGAGCACGAACGTAGGGAGGCTATCATGAGACGTACCGCCAATATGTCAGGTAGTCCTATTCAAGACACGCTCGATAAGATGAAGGAGATTCAGAACGAACAACACAGACAAATCAAAGCATTGACTAAAAGGATCAAACAGCTAGAAGAATTGCATGGCTAATCTAAAAGAAGAAACCCACTTTGCAAAGCAAGTCTATCTCTATGGAGACGGATCAAATCAGAAACCAATAAAGAACGTAAAACTTTTAAGTAAGTATTGCGGTTGCCCTGTTGAGACAATCAGAGACCATATACGGGGGTGGAGAGAGATTTCTAATCAACTCGCTCTACGTCACGACAATTCACCCTATAGCTTGTCTCTAAGTGAAGACGTGCTCATCCAGCATACCAAAGAGATAACCTTCTTGGGTAAACAAGTAGAGAAGCTAAGAGTTCAGCTAGTAGAGCTTGATCCAATGAGCGCAAACTATCACGTAATGTTAGGATCTTACCAGTCCGCTCTTACGAAATGGGAGAAATCTAGTGGTATCCTTGCACACTCGAACACAGCAGAGTCTGCTATGAAAGAACGTGCTAAAGCTCATGAAAGAGCTAAGGGAAAAGAACTCACTACCGCCCCTATGAAGCGCAAGGTGGACAAGTCCAGGTTTGAAATTGATTAGGACTAGGGTCTGAATGAAGCGCACAAGGGGATTGTGCGCTTGATCAAATACTAGGCTGCTACCGCTTCTTCTGTAGCGGGCAAAGCGACGGCTAGTTCCTCGGCCTGCTCTACTTCTTTGTAGTGACGGGCTAGGGCGGCGGGGCATGGCACGGCAAAGCCGAACGTACGGGTGTTGCCCGTTGCCACTATTGTCATGTAATTAGAAGCTTGTGAATCTGTGGAATTACGCAAGTCATGGAGAACAGAAAGCAATGCTTTAGCCTTCTTCTTTGCAGACGCAACTTTGTTCTGTTTTATGATCGCGGCACAGTCTGAGATTCTTATGTAAGCTCTCATAGTGTGTACACCCTTATCGGTTTCTTGCGTCTTTACGAATGCAAGCCCCGCCTCTTCTAATGCAAGAATAAGACCGAATCCCTGATCACGGAACTGTTCTTTGATTTCACTCTTAGACAGCTCTGCTGGTTCGACAAGAGCACGCGCATCACCTATAGCGAGGCGTACCGTGTCTTCAAAAAAGGAATCAGAATCATGAGTGAGTTCATCAAGAACTCTATTATCTCGCGCTAACACACGGTCAAACTCTACTCTTTGAAAATCAGAAAGAGCATTGATTTTTGTGTGAATCTTCTTTAGTTCTGTTTTAGTCATCTTTTATGTTTGGTTATGGTTTCTTTCTAAACACTCGCATCATTACCAGTGTTCAGAATAGAAACCACAAGCAAAGACGATGCTTGTGGTTCATGAGTAAGCTAGTTTAGTTTGATCACGTCACATGCTAGCGGTGACGGAATGTTGTTGGGCATGTCTTGGCAGTAGAGAACCGCTCATGCTTGTTTCAATCTTTGGACTGCATTGTTTCCTTTTCAACCCGTTCCTCATTTTCCAAGGCGGGGCATTGCAAGCGCAAGATTACGCTTGTTTTGAGCTGCCGCAAATTGCGACTTATACCGCGCTTGGCGGTGTTGTGGGTTATGTCAAAGAGCAATCGAAAGCGTGGACTTTCGACAAGTAGATTTCTTCCCTCAAATCAAATAGGTGGGAAGCGCGGGATTCAGAGAAACTCTGAAAACTTGCTGACATTGGAAACCTAGTTTCTCGTTGCCAGCTATGCGCTTGCCATGTTTTACGTGAAATTCACGGTCAAATGATTCAGCGGGTTAGGCCGTTTCTTCCGACACCAAAAGAAGAACATATTTCTGAAATTCTGGCAACACTTTTCTTTACTTTATTTTTTTAGTGTTCATAAAATAGCTAGTCCACGCGCGGACTTACCGCCCGCGCATAATGCGAGGCATGAGAAAATCGGAAACTTTTTTTTCAAATGCGCGGAAACATGCCAAAACCCTCAGCTATTCTAACGCGCGCGCGTGACGGGGACGCCGCCGTAATGCACCGCTATTTTGGCGCGCGCGTAACGGGAGGCGAAACCGTACCGCTGTTCTAATGCGCGCGCGAGATGCACGAAACAGAACGCCAAACCGTCCCGCTATTTTGGCGCGCGCGTGTGACGTGCTCGCAACAGAACACCAAACCGTCAGCTATTTTAACGCGCGCGTAACGCACGCGTCAGCCTACCAAAACTCAAGCTATTCTAACGCGCGCGCGTCGTACGCGTCAGACTAGCAGGCGGTGGTATTCTAACGCGCGCGCGCCCCTCACGTGGGACCCTCCACGCGCGCGTCATGCAGCCCTCCCCCACCCTTCGATTCAATTCTTTTGCGGAGTCGCGCGCTATATGTGTGTGCCAACTTAGATAAGGATTGCCTTTTTCTCCGCGAGAGTTAGAAGTCTTACATGGAAATAGATAAGACAGGCAAGCAGGCTCGACCAAATAGTGTGGACCCTTATTCTACTCACATGGGTTTCCTTGAGCAGCACGCTCATGGTATGGTCGTTGAGTTTGGTTGTGGATTACACTCAACGCCGCTGCTGTTAGAGAAGGCCAACTACGTCATGTCGATTGAGATGCAAGATGCGGCTTGGATAGGTGTTGTGGAAAATTCGCTTAGGGGCGGTAGAGCAGGGATGCACAAGTGGCAGGCAATTAACGCCGTTGGGCCTTGGGCATTTTTGGAACTTTACTATCCAGAGAAAATCGACGTGGCATTTATTGACGGGCACAGGGCTTCTAGGTGGGCGTGCGTGAACCTTATGATGATGCTTGATGTTCCTGTTATCATTGCACACGACACCGAAGCAAAGCAGTATGGATGGGGCAAGGTCAGAGACGGGGGCTATAAGATGGTGACTCACAAAGAGCTGACACCTTGGACAACTGTATGGACAAAAATCTAATGGACCTCTCTGATTACTTCAACGTGTATGTGCTTACTCTCAAGTCGTGGCCCGCGAGGAGGCAACGGTTTAGTGAGCGTGCCGCCGAGCTTGGCGTTACTGGGTTCACCTTTGTAGAGGGATTCGATGGCGACCTCATCACTCCTCCTAACTGGTGGGCGAAGGACCCGAGGACGTGGGCCTGCGCTGTAGCTCATAGTAACGCGCTAAACTATGGCATCATGACCGGCAATGGCAGACCGATTGTTATCATCGAGGACGACGCATACCTCAAGGATAATTTCGTGGAGGCTGTGAGTGAGGTCGTTGCTTATTTCAGAGATTATCCTGGATCTACTATATGTTTTCTGGGCGGCAAGGTTCACTGGGATGGGACCGAAGTTAGCAGACTAATAAGGCGTGACCATCAGATAGGAGGCGGGTACGGTTACGTTGTTTCTGCACAGCACGCTGGGAAGGTAAGCGGTTACATGCTGGACGATCCCGCATACAACGGGGCGAAGCCTTCCCGTTATGGTTACGCTTGTGATACTAAAATGATGCAGCGCGCCAAGATAGATCGACATGCCGTCTGTCATCCTGTATGTGTGGGCCATCACGGAGGACCGAGCGTCATATTAAAACGAAATCGAAAACCTTTACACATAGACTAATGGCAAACAACGAACGTACAGAAGGAACTAGGATACGGCTAGTCCACAACTCAGTCAATACTGGGTACACTACATGGGGAGCGGCGAAGCTTCTAGCAGCAAAGCACGGCGGCGTGCTGAAGCCCGTCGATCTTAACAAGGACCCGCAGGTCTGGCAGCTTGTTAGTACGAAGAAAATGAGAAGGGGGTGATGTTAAGTGTTGACGCACGGGCAAGTTTGCCTGTAAAACAATTGCATGTTCTTCGACATCCTCGTCACCGCCGTACTAACCATCACCGCAGTAAGCATACTTGCTGGGGCGACAGGGTGCGGCTGTAGTCCACGAGAACAGGACATCTCCCCTCCGAGGAATCTCCCTGTTGAAAGTACAGAACATGCTAGGAAGGACAAGCACAAGACCGCGCTACTCTCGAAGCGCCCAGTGTCGCAAACAGAATTTGGCTGACGAGGCATGGTTTGAATTTCCGTGTTGTTATTTATAAGGACCCTTACTTAACGGTAAGGGTTTCTTCGTTTAACAGTTGACGTAACTTGATAACTAACTATAACGACGTCACTATGGACTTAGATAAAAAATTCAAAGACGCGCTACCAGAAGACCTTGTAACGGAAATCAGAGACGACGCGCCCGACGTCGGAAAGCAGGTCAACCTCACTAGACGATACCACTACAAAGACGCCAATGAGCGGGACAAGATGGTTGTGGATGCAGCTGAGAGCATCGCTAGAAAAATAAAAGGACCACACTACGAGTACTCGGTCAGCGCGCTAAGGTGCGAATTTGGAAAGTTCGTAGTGGATTTCCCAGATGACAAGCAGTTCGTCGTAGTATTTGGGCTTACAAATGTGAAAGGGGACACAGCATAGTATGCAAACATTTCTATTAAAAGAAGAGATGTTCTGTACGAAGGTCAGATTCTTTATCGGAGACATAGAGAACGACGCGTATTTCGTCGAGGACACTCTGAGAGCACAGGACCCTAACTTCCGAATCACCGACATCAACCTACCGACCGAAGGGGCGACCGCCAAGTGCTGGGATTGCGGGCATAATCAGATCATCTGGCTCAGTGCGGCCAAGGTCGAGCTAGCAGTGCATGAGCTGGTACACGCGGCATTCCACATAGCAGACTCTGTAGGGTTCGGCGACCACTTCAGTGCGCAAGAGTTCCACGCCTACTACGTTCAGTGGGCCATGAGAAAGTTTATTCGCAAAGTAAAGAAGTTAGGCATTGACCCTGCTTAGATCCTGGGCTACATCAGGTCACGGCAGTCTTTCTTTCTGTTTACGGGTTCGGCCCTCACTCTGTTTTTTTTTCAGTAATTCTCAGAGTGGGGGTTTTCTTGTTTAAAATAATAACACATTTGATGTTGACTATACTACCAGTCCAGTTATCTCTTGTTCGCACCAAAACAAAACATTATGCAAACCGTAAAGAAAACAACAAAAGCAAGTGAGTCTGCTACTAAAGCGACTACTAATAAGAAGAAGGTAGCCGCACCTAAGAAGGCCGCTACAGTGAAGAAGAAGGTCACCAAGGCAGCTACTCCTACTGTACGCACTCGCGCAAGCAAGAAGCTGTACCGCCAAGTTACCATCAAGAAGCTTATCCAGCTCTACGGAGAAGATGGTTCAGTTCTCGTATCCGCTAACGCAGTCGAAGCCAAGCAGCTTGAGCTTCTCAAGGAAGAAGCTGACAAGCAACTCAGCCTAGAAATCTAATCAACTTTGGGGATAGCTCAACTGGTAGAGCGGCCCATACGGGACGATGCAGGTTCGAGTCCTGCTTCCTCATTAACTACCAACACTAATAAGAACATGGCTAGAATCAATCAAGCAAAACTCCAAGGTCTAATCGACCACCTCCAGCTGGGAGGCTCAACAGACAAGGCGTCACTCGCCAAGTCAATCGGCGCTACCGCTCGCACTCAGGACGCTACGATCAACAACTACCTCGAAGCTATCACAGCAGAGCATGACGACCTTCTTGTTGAGCTATCCATCGGCGGGGACAATCCGTACCGCGATCAGGAAAACGACGAAGCTCCCGAGTCTGACGACGCGACCGACGAAGCCACCACTGACGAGACTGACGAGCAAGATGACTCCGAGGATAACGAACGTGAGCCAGCCAAGCCAGCCGAGACCGACAAGCCAGCCGAGACCGACAAGCCAGCCAAGCCAGCCAAGCCAGCCAAGCCAGCCAAGCCAGCCAAGCCAGCCAAGACCGAGGCTCCGTTCAAGTTCTATCTTGAGCGCCCAGACGGCACAGCCACCCGCATCTATCAGCGTGAAAAGAAAGGTAAGGTCATCTCGTTCTACGAGAAGGTTAAGACCCAGATGGTCAAGCTTATGTTGAAGGGCGAGGTCGTCGAAGTTGACCTCATCACATTGCGAATCGCTGAAAGCTCTGCTATCAACGAGTTCGGTATAACCAATGAGCGCCTTCTCGCGCTCGCAGTATCTGCACAGTAATGGCAAAGGAAAGAAGCACCGAGGGGGCACTCCCTCCGACGCACGTACCAAATCCGTTAGACGACCTCAAGGCCGTGATCGTCCCTCCACGTATCTCGTGGGAGGAAGGTATCGCTGGATGGGTCCCTACAATCTACATCGCTAACATCTCAATGCCACTCGAAGCAAGACCCTTGATGGGCTTTCAGCAAGGCGAGCGTGAAGCCATTCTAGTGTGGATCAAAATAGCGTTGAGTGACGCTCTGTTCGGATGCCCAGTCTACATCGTGAACAGCGATACTGGCGCTATGGCAGCTAACCCAGACTGGCAGCTTCTTCCTTTTGTCACTATGCGAGGCAACGGTAAGTGGGTAGAGTTGGAACAAGAGCCGAGCATCGATCAGATGAACGCCTCCGCTGACCTAACAAGCGACATCCTCGACAAGTAATGGCTAAAGAATTGTTACCATCCCCGTTCGCCGACTTCGCCCTTCACGATACGTGGTTCGACTGGAAAGATCCCACACTCACGCCTAAGTCCATCAGCAGAAAGCTGATGGGCAGTGTAAGCTATTGGAACAGCCCAGAGTTTGGCGAGGTAGTTGGTGGAGATGGTAACATTATTCGTGAGGCTATGCCTCCGCATGAAATCGAGAGAGAGATCCTGTTCGAGTCTGGCAGAGATCAATGGGCGTATGAGTCAGCCTACGGCAAACCATACTACCAGCACTTCCTCACACTGATGGCGCTTCTCGACGAGAACACCGACATCACCCCGACCATAGCCGACGCTACCAAGGTATTCTGCATGAGCTTCGCTCACAGCATCAAAGTAATAAACCTTATAGGTTCACAGAACGCGGGCAAGTCTGCTGGCTCTGTCCGTATCGCTTTCTGCTGCTTCTACATTGATCCAGAATTTACCGCGATCTACGTCGCCAACCCTTTCAACAACACCGCCGAGTCCACAGTATGGGGAGACATACTTGAGATGTGGGACAACATCTGCCTCACCCACCCTCACGAGACCAAAGAGCGGACAACTTACTTATTCCCTAAAGGTTACGTGTACCAAGACAGGTACATCACAGCCATCCCCAAGCTGTCAAAAGCTGGGTTCATCAAACTCCAGGACCCGAAGGACGAAGCTAAGTTCAAGGGAGGCAAGACGAAGAAAAGCAACGAGCCTCACCGAGGACTGATACTTCACATCTTTGACGAGATCAACGAAGTTAAAAGCTACGCGTACCTCAACGTCCTGCCTAACCTTTCATCTCAGAACTTTGTCTGCATCTCTTCCCAGAACTTCAAAGGTGAGGACGACATGGGCGGTCTCATCTGCGAGCCAGTCGTTAGATGGAAGAACGACCACGGTCTTTACAAAGACTTGCAGGTCGATGTCGATTACCTCTGGCCGTCTGCGTACGCATCGATGACTCTCCGATTCGATGGAGCGCGTGCGGCTAACATGCTAGCTGGCAGGACTATCTACTCATACCTTTTCAAGCAAGCTGACTGGGACCGTCTCGCCGAGCAGGGCACAGAGAGTGAAGCGTTCTACTCACAGGCCAGATCATTCCCAGTGAGAGGGCAAGACTCTAACAGTGTGCTCAGCAAAGCAAAGATCTCTGGATCACAGTACACCGACAGGTGGTTCACACTTACTGGCAATCACACGAGAGTATCGTTCTGTGACCCAGCTTTCGGAGGGAAAGACAAAGCCTTGTGGGGCTTCGCGTCATTCGGGCCAGCTGCTGTAGTGGAGGGCGGCGGTGAATCTAAAGTGCAACCTATCTTCCAGATAAGTCACCACTTCGTAACACTCAAGTTAGTCAAGGAGGCAGTGTACAACAGCTACTGGTTCGACCGTATGCAGGCCGTCGGCATAAACGCCACATTGGTTGTGGCCGACTCAGAGGTTTCGGTAGACGATCAGATAGCGATACAGTGCGCCGAGCTTAATACTAGGCACGGCGTATCCTCAGACAATTTTGGATTCGATTTCTCTATGCGGCCAGACATAGTCACATCGATGCGTAAGTTCATAGGGTTCGAGTGCAAGGCATTCGACTACAACCTGCCGCCAGAGGGCTACAAGCTAGAGAGCCTCAACACAACCACAACCGACTACTGCAAAGACCGTGTCACCGAGCTGTGCTTCTTGACAGCAGACCTGTTCAACAGTCGCCAGTTCCGAGGAGGTGAGTACTGCGAGACAGCCATCGTGCAACTATCAAGGACGAAGACTTACTCTGTTCTTAAAAAGAAGAAGTGCTACAATAAGAAGGAGTATAAGAAGAGTAATAAGCAAGTGTCTCCCGATGACCGTGACGTAGTACTAGGGTTAGTAGGTATGGCAGCAGCTCGCGGAATGAAAACAAAATTACTAATGCAAGCCGTAAAAAGATCAAGTCCTTCAGAAGACTTGGTAAGGAAGAAGTTCAAGATAAGGAGAGCGCGGCGTATATGATAACAAGAACTAAATCGACAAGCATATCAGATAAAAGGGGACGCCCTATCCCCATAGGTCGCTGCCTAGTAGGAGACATGATAACTCCTAGAGGAGGCTGGCGAGCAAACTTCGTAATAAACAAAGGGCCAGTTACCCTGAGCGGTGGCAGCCCTGCTGCTGTGTTCAACAAGGTCAAGAAGTTGTTCAATGATAACAAGGTTGGACTCAATGACATTGACATTTGGATGTCACTCAATACCCAGTGGATGACCAAGGTAGGGCCAAACGACATGCTGGTCTACAGGAGAACGCTAGAGCACGTAGCTCTCCCAAGCAATATCGACGAGACGCCTGTTGGTTACCACCACCCTAGGGAATGGGGAAGCATAGAGTGGAAGGCGATGGCAAACTACCTTAATGTTGCCCCAGCAAGCTACAGTTACGAAGAGTTCATGAGCAGGTGCGAGACAACTTTGAAGCTACTCAACCCGATACATGCGCCTAGGATAGGTTGCGCTGACTGCTTCCGAGAGTTCGGTACGCACATCGTCAAGCTCCGTATGAATCCTATACACGACCTTGACTCAGCACGAGAGTGGCTGTTTAATACCCACAACGCTATCAACGAACGACTAGGGAAACCAGTCATAACATACGAACAAGCAAATAAATTAAATCGATGGACCTAAAATCAAAATACTTTGGAACGCTCAGTGGGCTTATTTTCGAGAAAGATCGTATCAAGAATAAGCACGTAGAACGCCGCGAGCGCGAGGCTATCGTGCTAGACTTTTATAACGGTCAGCCTATTATGACAGAAGGCGACGCAGAGGACGAGCAGCTGGCCGACATCACCAACCACCTGATGGGTTACTCCAACATGCAGACGTTGGAGACCAAGCTCTACTCGATCTGGTCGACATCGAACAAGATAGTTGACGTCGATGTAATGAAAGGCAAAGACGTGGAAGAGACTGAGAGATTTTCTGATCTAATCAACAGCTACCTCAACAAAGCAATCTACAGCACTCCGAGGTTCGGGGCGTTCTGGCGATCAGTCGCAGGAGAGATCGCCATATCTGGGCGAGTCGCTTGTGTGTACAGAGAGGACGCCGACTGGTGTCCCACAGTACAGCCTAATATGATGCTACCAGACTCGATGGGCACGGACGCGTCCGAAGCGACGTATGCTTTCATACCCCGTGACATGACTATCGCAGATCTAAAGAATATGCTCACTGACGACTCTGATGAAGATAGTGACGAGGATAAGTCTATTGATAGCGAGCTGTCTGACGGAACCTCTACTAATAACGCTGTGATCAAGCAGCTAATCAAAGCTATCGAAGACAACATAGCTGACGACAACAACGACAGCAACCAAGACAACATCAAGGAGAAGCGCGCCGCTACCAACACTGATGCCCCAATGAGAGGCGACAAGACCTCGATCACTGTGTGGTACTATTACGAGACACGGTACGACAAGGATAAGAAAAGCAAAGTGGTGGATGTTACGATCTTCACTGACACATTCCGAAATACAGGTGACACCCCTCCGCAGGCAATCATCGCGTACCTACCAGCTCACTATGATCGAACTCCGTCATGGATGCACTTGATCGTTATCGACGCATCTATAGGAGGAGAGAAGAGGTTCTCTACAGCTAAAGGCATAGGAGAGATCTCATATAACTCAGACGTTGACGCGGAGGAGTTCCTCAACCGAATCATGGAAGGAGAGAAGATCAGAGCAGTCCCTCGAATGAGAAGAACCCAAGGGACCAGCACTGACGCTCTTCTACAGTGGAACATGCAAGAGGACAGCATAATTCCAGAAGGTCTCGAACCTGCCAAGCTCGAAGGCTCATCTAACCTAGCAGGGGCACTCAGCCTGCTACAGAGAAACTCATCGTCCATCACTGGGTCGGCTACTGCTAACACAGGGCAGGGCCAAGAGCTAAGGCAACAGGCAGTGGAGCGGCAAGGCAACACAGCCTCTACACAAAACTCACGAATCTCTGACCTGTACAAGAGCCTCGACATGCTGATGGCAGAGATAGTCAGACGCTTCTTCAAAGGAGATATTGAAGGCGGCTCCCCTGGATTCAACGAGATCATGTGGTTTCGTAAGATGATGAAAGCCAAAGGAGTACCGATTGAGGACCTAGCGTCTGAGGAGTTCGGGTTCTTCAATCACATAGAAGTTAAGGCTGTCAGATCATCCACCAGTGGAGAGAGTGACGCTGATCTGCAATCCGCCCAACTGCTGATGAACAACTTAGGTAACTATCCAGCAGCTGTCCGACCTATACTGGTCCGCCGCTTTACAACACTGATAACAGGTGACCCAGAGTTCTCAGACAGACTGGTAGAACTTCTTCCGAAGATCGTGTCAGCGCAGAGGGTGACCGCAGAGTCTGAGTTCGAGCAGATCGCACGAGACTCTACTCTAGGCATGACAACTCCAATCGGTGCAGACGATGTCCACCAAGAGCACGCACCTAGCCACATAAAACACTTGAAGGTTATCATACAAGACGCGGAGTTCTCCCCTTGGACAAGAAGAGAGGCGCTTCATTTCGGAGCCATGCAGCAGCACGCGCAGTTACACATCGACGAGATGCTCATCAACAACACATCACTAGCGGAAGGTCAGGCATTGTCGCAGGAGCTTGCTAACGTGGTGGGACAAGCTGATGGACTACTCGCCGACTTAGTAGCACGCGAGGCGGAAGAAGCAGACAACGGCCAGAGCGCGGAAGACGCGATCAAGTTACAAGAGCTTGGACTCAAGGAGCGCGAACAGACTCGCAAGGAGGCAGACACAGTGTCTACCGTTTCCCAGCGCGAGAAGCGTCAAGAAGGTATTGACCGAAAAGGTGACCAAGATTTCCTATTACGCAAGGACCAACAAGACAAAGCAACCAACCAATAACAACAACCTAACACTGGTATTATGACATTAGCGATGAAGCAACTTAACACTAAAGAAAACATAGAAAACATAGCCCTTATGTGGCACGACGTACTTGAGCCGCTACTGGCCGAGCAGCAGCGTCTCATGGTAACAGGACGTGACGGCCCTTGCACGCCAGACGAACTGAGAGGGTTCTCAATAGCCTACCGTGCAATCGAGAAGTTCGCAGAAGCAGGAATGCAGCAGATTGAAGCACAAGCAAAGAAGTAAGAAACATTTTAAATAAAATATAAGCATGAAAATTAAATATAAAAGTTGGATACCTGTAAACTCTAACGGTCGGGCTACGTCAGTGGACGACGAAATCTTAGCGCGCAGAGCAGCGATCCAAGCCAAAGCTGACGACGCTGCAAACGGGCGCGCCGCTCGCCTAGCTGCCGCACGCGCACCAGCCTCAGCCAAGACCGTAGAGGAGCTGGCTGCGGCTGCGGCTGCGGCCAAAGCTGCTGAAGCCGACGACGATGCAGACAAGGTGGAAGATGTAGAAGACGACGCTGTCAAGAAGTTAGAAGCTGAGGGCACTAAGGTTATTAAAG
>Ga0256824_10000747_pt1 | contig 12642 bp, 15 predicted proteins | sample CV67metaG_FD_191570 | JGI IMG/M metagenome (GOLD analysis project Ga0256824, IMG submission 191570) | Hydrothermal vent microbial communities from East Pacific Rise, Pacific Ocean - CV67 | ecosystem: Environmental > Aquatic > Marine > Hydrothermal vents | place: Pacific Ocean: East Pacific Rise...
CAGGAGCAAACATTGCAGCTGGAGCAACATAACCATTATCAATTACTGCAGGAGGAGCACCAGCACCAGCATAATCAGATTCTACTAAATTAACAATTTGAATCCATTGACCATAAAACTTAACACCTTTTTGACCAGATGCTTGATAACCAAATGCATTTAAATTAACATTTGCAATTGTACCATCACCAATAATTGAACGATTAGTTACTTCACCAACACCGATTGTACCATCTTCTTGTTGCATATTTGCATAAATCTTAGTTGCTTTTTCTGGAGCAACTGCAGCGTCTTGAACACCACGAAAACGTAAGTATTGTAAATTTGGATCTAGCATAGGAGCTACATCAGGATGAATATGTCCAGTGTCATTTGGAAGCGTCCAATTAGTACCCATTGACTGTGCTGACGTTTCAGCTGCACCTGCAGCAACTACTAACCATTCAGCAGAACATGCTGCCATAACTTCAGCAACTTGAGGGTGATCTTGTGGAATTAAACAATCAAATGTGAATTTGTTTGAAACTGGGTTTACTCTCTCTAAGAATACATATTGTACGATTACGTTGTTTACTGTGATATTTTTTGCCATTTTAAATTCCTTAAAAAATTATTTTTGATATATCTTAAATGCTTTAGCATTTAGCATTTAAGTTCTGAGCAACGCTCAACTAAAAGCCTTTAGTAACTTTAACGTCCATTACAGCGACGTGTATTATTCTTTTACATATGAATTAACAATATCTTGTAAAATTAAATCAGCTGCATTTGTATCACCTTCTTTAATTATTTTATCAAATTGTTTAAAATAATTAAGATTGTTTAACATTTCATTAGCAATTCTACCTCTGTTCATTACAGGATGTAGATCTTTCAACTTTTGTGAATCTGTGAAATAATCAAGACCCTTTTCAACTATTAAATCAGCAACCATATTTCCAAAATTAAGATCAGCAAATAGATTTTGAGATTGTAATTCAATAAATGTTTGATTATCTAACCTATTTGTATATTCTAAAAATTCGGTAGGCGTTGTTTTATAATACGTTTTTGTCTTACCATCATCTGCTTCATATATATCTTTATCAAATATTTTTATATTTGGATTTTTACGAGCATCTTCAACTTTAACTTCTACAGTCTTACCATTAGTATGATTTTTACGAATATAACATTTAGGTTCACCTATTGAATGTCTTGGAATCATTTTAGCAATAACATCTGCTTTGTTTTCAATCAATGTATATTTATCATCTTGATATGATAAATAAGGTAGCTTTGCATCCAATGGAGCAAACCGAACCAATTGTGAACTATCCGACGTCATATTTAAACCATATAATTTTTCAAATAAAGCAAGCGCTAAAAAACTCAATCTTGAACTTTGCCCAAGCCAGTGTATCTGATCTATTGTGAAATTATATTTTGACTGATAAGCCAATAACCATAATGTTGCTGGAACAGCGTGACTAAATTTAGCATTAGTTGATTTTTTTAATCCAACTAATCCACCAATAGACCATCTCTTATAATATTTATAAACTTCAATATCTGTAAATAATCTTTTCCATATATCAAATGTTGTAACATTTCCACTTTGCATAATAAATAATTGTTTATCAGCAATCTCTGGATATTTTTTTATAAGGTTAATTGATTCACTCATACTAAATTTATTAATTTCATATAATTCAGAAATATCGAATTTAGTATTAAAAACATCAAGTGCGAATATCGCATCTATATCATCCTTACACATCTCTAATGCTGCATGATAACTATTAATAAATTCACGTACACGTCTAAATGCAATATAGCCAACAATGATTTGGAATCCACCTGAATCTATATATAGTTTACTATTTATAGGTTTTTCTTTAATAATTTTCTTCAAATGTTTTACAACAGACATTAAAGTCCAAACAGGACTTGTTGTCGGCTCTCCAAGTGAAACAAGATAATCGTCAAAATAATTAAAGATTGGTTTAGACATTTCGCTTCCCGGCGAAGTAACACTTACATATTTCATATATCTCCTTTTTCTTTTATTACTATATTATTTCTATAGTAACTTTTTCTATCTTTTAAGATAGATTAATCTGTTAAAATTGATTGTTCTTTCGCAGCAACTTTTTCTGGATCATATGATCCAATACCAATTTCTAATTCTTCATCATCATCAAACATATCATCTATTTCATTTAAATCGTCAATGTCTGCAGTATTTAATAAACCCATTATTCCGTTATTTATAACGGAACCATTAAGAATTTTCTTAGGTGGATTTTTCTTTTTCTTAGGAGCTCTTTTTACACTTTCTGCAAAATCAGAAACTCTATTTCTGATCTCTGAAAAAGATTCTCTTGTAATCTTCCCAAGTTCAGCTTCAGTTGTAAAATCATCTTGTTTAATAGGCACAAGCATTAACTTATAACCACATTCATCTAGAATGCTAGTTAAACCAGATACTCCTAAATAATCTTGATTCTTATCTTTTATAAAATTTCGAAAATATGTATTACCAGCTAGTATTTTAAACTTTTCTGATAATGCCTGTATATTTATATTTTCGTGCTTTAAGATAGCCTCTCTAATCCAATTAAAATATCTTGAATCAATTAAGGAACTTAAAGCATCAATTTTTCTAGCCATTGATTTCTCCTTGATTTTTTAATAAACCTAACTTATAATTTGCGGAACTTTTGCAAATTCTACACCAACATCCAAATCAAAAGATTCTGATTTATTTCTAATAAAGGTGTATTCAATCGTTAAAGGTAAATGATCATAAATACCTTTTGTTGTAATATTATATATATTCCCAAAAGAAATATCTTCAATATTAATACGATTATATATGTATTTTTCAGTTGTTGATTTATAATCAGACAATTTTTTTAACATATATAAACGTTTTTTAAAATTTGATACATCTAATGTTGTATCAATTGTTATCACTTCAGGTTTTAAAACTCTCTTATCACTAGGCGTTAATACACCCTTTTTATTATCATTTTTATTCCAAAGAATAAGTGTACTTTTTAGTTTATAATCTATTCGAACATGATCAACTAAATCAGTTTTTCCAACAAAATTTGATGCTCTATCATAATTTGGAATCTTTGCAATATCTTTTAATTGATAACTCCCACCCAGATTTGATAAATTGAAGACAAAAATATTGTAAGGTGTTTTTGACCCGAAATGTAAATCATCATATAAAAAATATGGATTTAATAGATAAGGTGGAAATTCTTTAAAAATAAAGTCAAAAATATCAGTATCTTTTAGATCATCCTGTAATCTCATAGACGGATAAAGTTGTCCAACTGTCCCCGAATCATTATAATGTATACTAATATCTGACCCAAACATCTTATTAATTTCTTTAAATATTTTTTGCATCAAATCAAAAGATGTAATAAAATCGGCATCTTTTGAAATATTTGCAAATCTATTAAAATTAATGAAATCATAAGTCATTTCAGTTGTTATCAATAAGTCAAGATTCATCATATTATCATCTGCTGCAGATTTCTCCGTTTCAATAACAATAAAACGTTTTTTAGAAATACTTATATCATCTTCTTGAAGATCTATAATTATTCGAGTATCTTTAAATTTTAATATTCGAAGAACTGAATTATTTATCGAATTTAAAGAAAGTAAATGTAAATTATAATTAAAATTTATCGAATCTTTTGTCACAGCATATTTTGCAATATGTTGTGCCTTGATATCCAAATATTCAATTTTTTTCGTTATTACATCTAAATATTCAATTTGAATTTTTAGATTGTATTTTTTTTGATCTTTAACTGCTCGCATCTTAACTCCTAATCAAGTTGTCTATCTACATGTACTCTTGGGCTATATCTAAAGTAATTTACCATTGCATATCTTGCAGCAGCATTTTTAGAAGTCGTCCATTCATCAGCATCTCTATCAAGAGGTTGATCAGGCGTAAAAGGCATTATAAGAATCTGATTCTTATGAATCGGATCAACCATGCTTAAAGCATATTCAATCAATGTTTCATTCCATTTAAGTAATTTACTTGAATGTACAAATTTTAATTGAATATCAAAATGTGCATCCAAAATTCCTTTATAATTATTTAAAACATTTTTATAAATATCCAAAATCTCATCATCTGTTTTTGTGTTAGAATATGATGTTACTCCAGAAAGTTTTGGAGAAATAGATAACATGAACTTAATCTTCGGATGCAAAGTTCCAACTTGTTCAATCAGTTTAAAACAATTATCAACTTCTGATAACATCGTTCCATTAGTTTCAAAAATAATACGAGTAATATACGGAAATGCTTTTTTTGTAGCAATTATTAAATCTTTCATATAATTAATATTAAGTAATGGTTCACCGCCTGTAATAGACATGTTTGTAATATTTGCCCGTTGAGATCTAGAATATGTTGATGTTAATAATTCAATATATTTCTCAGATGTCATATCAACAATATCATGCTTACCATCAGATTCAACACTAAATTTTGTGTCACAAAAATTACAACGAGCATTACACTCACCTGTTCTAACATACAATGCTGAAGAACCAATCGTTCCACCTTCACCTTCTAAACTTACAAAATGTTGTACTAGTTGGGGCTTGCGCTCAAGAGGTGTTAAGTTAAGTTGTGTAATTTTTGTCATGAATAATCCTGTATGTTAAATGTTGAGTTGTTAAAAGTTTCTAAAATATTATAAATCTCTGTTAAATCTTTTTTATATTCTTGCACTGATTGAAATGCTTCGAGAGATAAATTTACTAAATTATTACTTGAATCACCAATAAGTGATGAATAAAGTTTTTTCTTAAGAAGTAGTCCTTCTTTAATTCTAATAATTGTTTGATAACTAATTTCTTTCTGTTTATATGTAATCATCAACTGATTACGAATATATAAAATTCGCTGATAGTTTTTTAAACTATCAATTTTTTCTTTGGTTGAATTAACTAAAGAATCTAAATCATCAATTGAAACTTTTTCTGATCTAAAAAGATTTGTGCATAAACTTGTTTGATCTGCAATTTCTGTCTTTAATGATTGTGATAACGTTAGTATTTCGCTATTTGTCATATGCTCTCCTAAAGTTTTATTGTTGGTTCATAAAGAACTTCTCCCGAAAATTTCTTTGTTCTTACAACTTTATTTTGTGAATTATACATCAAGTTATTACGATATGTGTATAAAATTGACCGCCCATTAATAGTTGCACCCATTGTAGCATTATTATATTTTGATAAGTCAAACATCAATTCCATGAATAATAATTTTTCATCCAATTTAAAAGTTATTAATGTGTCAAATATATTATATGTTAAATAACCAATAATATCATTTAAATAATTATGACGAAAACCACCTGGTAGATCCAACTTAGTAATTCCAAGTTCTTTTTCACCAACAGTGTTTAATTTGTAATCTGGTAAAGATTTTCCTAACCCACCTCCACCTTGACCGACAGGTTTATACAATTTTAAAAGATCCACTAATAAATAATCAGGCAATTCAAAAGATGATTCACCATATTTGTCAACAATACCAAATTCTGATACCATATCTTTCATTCGCTCTTCTCCAAATAAATGTGAAGTTCTATTAAACATGTATGGATCATCAAATGTGTTTGAATTGAAACCAATTAATGCTAAAGTATTTTGTTCTTGTACCAATGAAAAGAATTTACTAATAAGTTCTTTTTCATTATCAACAATTAAAACCTCTAATCGCATATCAGGAATATCATAAGTTGCATTTTCAGCAACCTTATCAGCAAACAATTTTCGAACGCCCTCTTCGATTTCAATAGGATCTGTAATATTACACTCCGTAACAAAAGCGATAACATATGCAACATTTGCAACATTATTATATAACGCAATTGAGTTAACAGCTTCTTTTACTTTATGTGGATCGGTAAAGTCACCTTTTTCGTTTACAAATGTTTCAATATCATAATAAGTTTTATTTAAAACTTTTGATCTTGGTGAATCTTTGTATTTCAACATGTGTTGAATAAAAGCATACTCATTTGATTCAACATCTATATTATAAAATTGATGAAACTTGTATGCATTATCTTTTAAATATTTTGAAATGTCTCTAACATTTTCTTGGTTAAATAGCGTCGGTGTACCATGTTCCATAAAACTCCTTTTATAACACTTGCATTCGAACTTCGTCTGTAAACAATTTTTCAAAAGGTTCTAACTTAGTATCAATATTGTAAAGAATAATTTCATCATAATCTAAGCGAATATTTAAATCTTCTAATTTTTTTAACAATCTATTTTTTTGATCTTTATCTAAAGTTGGTGGTATTGAAATAACATTTATCTTGTTCTTCAATTTTTCAACTTCTTCTTGTTGTAAAATAAATTCAGATTTAGTCGCGGGATTCCGATCATACTCTTGTAGAAGCGTTGCTATATCAACATATACTTTTACAACAATAAATGAATCACTTGGTCTAAATGTATCTTCCATAATATAATTATAAAGTTTTGCACCAGTCACTGGTGGAGGTATAGTCTTTTCAGTATTTCCCCATTTCTTAGGTATTGAAAATTCTCCAAACTCCATATTTTTAATAGAGTCCATAATTTGAAACTTATATTTTGCTTTTAATTGTAAAAATATAATTCTATACATTTCAACTAAATCTGTTTGATTAATATCTGTAACAAGAACACTATAAACTTCTGTTAATAATTGTTTTGTTAATTTTGTAACATCTGATTTTTTTATTGCACCGCCTGTTATTTTGAGTTTAGGCTTCTCTTCAAAAAAAGTTCCCTCATCCCATGCTTTAGCTAATGCGTAAAATTTCTTAGAATTAAAAAATCCTTTATATGCAACAACTTCTGATTTGAAGTCCATTGTATTATATTCTTTATTTAATCCTGCGAAATTACAAAGATAATGTTCTAATGCTTCATTATATATTGTTCCTAGTTCACGTGCAATTCCTTGCACATAATCAACTAGTTGATGTATATCTTGATATTTATCAAAAGGTAAATCATATAATAAATATGCTGAATCGGTATCAGCATATAAAAGAACATCATCTGTATCTGTTTTTTCTATAAAATTCTCTGGCAGATGCCACGGATGATTTTCAGATATCATAAGTTCTCCTTATTTAAATGACTTACGCACTCTTTGTTGTACAGCTTTAAAATCTCTATTAAGATCTTTAGCTAACTTTTTAATATTAACTTCTTTTATTCCAAAACCATCAATTGCAGCTTTAAAAATCTTTTCGTCATGTGTGGAATATCTACCAGAAACTAAAGAAGAATCTTTACCCAATGTTTCTAAAGGTTTAGAAAACTTCTTTTTGCTATCAACAACTTTTTCTTTTTCAGGTTCTGGGAACTCTCTTTTTGTTTTATATATAACATCTGCCGGTTCCAACTTTTGTGTATCTTTTTTAACCTTTTTTACTTCTGGTTTATTCTCGGTTGAATTAAAAACCGACTTTGCTAATTCTAAAAATCTTGTAATCATACTCATATATTTTTCCTTATTTTGATTGTGAAATAACTTCACGTCTTAAACTAGAGTCATTATAAACTCCGCCAAATTGCATTGTACTTGTTCTACCACATGCTGATTCTACACCGCGTAATGATTCACACGTATGCGTAATATTTTGCATTGAAACCATAACATTGTTTGTACCAATTGTATCACAAACTTCTTTATAAATCTGATAAGTTAATTGTTCTTGTAGCTGTGGACGAGAACCATACCAGTTTACTAAACGTTGTAATTTAGAAATTCCTAATAGTTTATCAGTTGGAACATAAGAGATAATTGCATATGCATTTTCATCTTGATCAAAGAATGGCATTAAGTGATGCGAACATAAAGATCTAATATCAACCTTTTTAGTAATCATCATACCTGTCTCTAATGGAGAATCATCTATAAGCATTCCCTCGTCACCACCAAACTGTAATGGGAAACTTTCCATTCTTGGTTTATTTTGATATCGACCAACCATTAATTCATTGACCCACATAGAAGCAACTCTCATCGGAGTGTCTTTCAAGTTTGGATCATTTGCATAATCTAGTTTCATAATATCAAAAATATCTTTCATTTTTTTAGAAACATCTAAAGCCATGACCGCTCTTTCTTCATGAGACATGCCATAGTTTTCATGACCAGAAAATGGTTCAATAACTTCTAAATCTCTACGAACATCTTCTATTTGATCATCTGACATTTCTCTAAGAGTAGCTTTTGTAATATCTTGTTTTGTTAACATTTATTTTCCTTATATATATTGAACGTTTAGTTCTGAAGTATCTGAGATACCAACATTAAAATCAGGCGCCTGTGGAATTACTTGTTTGGTAACATGTTCAGGTAAGGTTATTGTTCCATTATTTGGTTGAATAGATGGAACGCTTTTAAAAGCAGCAGATTTTAAAACCGTTGCCCCTGTAGCAATACTCGGAGCATTTGGAACAATCTTTGTATCAACAGCTCTTCCTATTGGTGCTTGAACAGTTCCGAACGAACTGTTTGATACCGGTTTCATAACCTTAGCAACATCGTATTGAATATATGATTGTTTTAACATATCAATAGATTCATTTATTAATTCTTTAAAGAATTCAAATTGTAGATCCATAGGCATTATAAACGTTTTTTGTGATTTATTATCTATTATGATCTTAATTTGAGTACCATAATTTCCTTCGGTTCCACCAATAATTGATATATATGCACCTCTTGTAACAGCCTTAGATGAACTAAGTTTAGTACTAAAAACTTTTAAATATTGTTCCTTACCAAATTCTGTTGATACTCGTCCATTCTTTAAAAAGATTTTTAATCTAATAAGAGAGCTTAAATCTAATTCTATCTCAGGTGATAACGTTGCCTTTTCAACACTAAATATATCTGGTTCGTTTTGTTCAATAAATTGAAGAGAAACAATACCTCTTTCATATTTTACACGAACATTAATTACATATTCACACCCATCAGGTGAATGAAACTCATTCTTTCCTATCGGAAGATTACCTAATAAAATGTAAGATTTCACTGCCATAATATCTCCTTGTATGTATTATTTCTATATTAAATTTTTCTATCTTTAAAGATAGAAATTATAAATCTCCTATATCGATTGATATAAAGTCTTTTACTGTTTCAACATTTAGTGTTTTAACGTCTGGTGCGTCTGGTAAATCTGGTAAATTATAAATTGGATCAACACCTGGACTTTCATTCAGCAGAGGTTTTAAAGTCTCTTCTGGTAAAGTAGCGGTGTGTTTAAAGTTTCGTACCCCAGGAGCATCCAAATTAAAATCAACTTTGATTTCTTCTATCTTTGCTGGCGCTTGCACTTGCACTATTAATTTCTCTTCTTTCTCTTCTGGTAATTTATCATAAGCCTCTTTACCTTTTGCGATCCAACCAGCAAAAACTTCATCAACTTTATTTAACACATCAGGATGTCCTGCATGAAACTTTTTATGACAATGTTGACAAAGATTAATATACACTACTTTTTTTAATAAGTGTAAATCCATTATTTCTTGTAGAATAGCTATGCTTGTTTGATCATCTAAATCATTCTTTTCCAAATGTGTGTCAATAATATTTTCAACAATTGTATATAATGTTTTAGGATGATGGTGTGTTTCGCATTTACTATTGTTATCATAATAATTGTCGTCACAAATTGGACATTCTATTGCATGTTTCCATTTACATTTTCGAGCCCATTCGTCATATTCAAACGATGACCTACTCATAAATTCTAATTTTTTGATCACTTTATTTATATCTTTTTGATTAGACATATCATAATCATACCATAAAGCATCCATTATGGACGCTCAGGATAAATTTCTATAAATTCACGATAATTCACATTATCCAAACATGTTCCAACATCACCATGAACATATACCATAAATGGGAAACTCATTTTAATATCTTTTAATCTTTGTGTGACAAAATCATCCCAGAACCAATCAGGAATATCTTCATCAACATTCCATAATGGTTCACCATCTTCATCCCATAGTTTAGTATCATCTTCATTAATTTCAAAAAATTCTAATAATACTTGAATATCGTGACCAAAAAAAGCTTGTTCATTTTCAACAGTGTCTAATAATCCACCATCTAATAAATGATTGAATAATTTAATATAGTCATCTTTTTGCTGTATGTCATAAATCTTCATTAAAAGCCTCCTTGTTTCATAAATCTTTTATGTGAATCCTGAACCGCAAACTTTATCGTTCTCAGAACTTCTAATGATTTCACCATAAATGGAATATGTTTATTTACATCAAAATCTTCAATGTAATCATTATTTATAATCGATGATTGATTTGATATGAAAAAAATGAATTCAAAATCTTCAACATAAAATCTTTTATTATTATCTTTATCGATAAAGATATATAAAATTTGATTTCTTGCAGGTAATGTTTTTACATTAAATATTACCAATTCTAAATCATCTATAACATTTTGATTCAATTCATGTATATAACGTTTATCTGATAACATTTTATGTTTAGCATTCTCAGCAGCTAACTCTTTTATACGGTTTTGTAAATCAGTATTATCCGTATCAAATTTCAATTTCTTTTTTGGATCTTTCCAAAATTCTAATCGTTGATCATTTGCTAAATACATTGAATCTTTAAAAACATTACGATTGTTCATTTCATATATTGAAATTGCATCTAACGTATGCCACTGAGGATTAATAGTTAAACACGCATCTATAAATTGTTTGCGTTTAGTCATTTTATTAAACTCAACATATCGATCATAAAAACTTAATTTTAGCTGTTGAATAATTGTTTTATAATACATCAAATTTTCAAAGGAATCATGATTATAATGTAAATGATTACAATCTTTATTTATTAAATAAATTGCTTTTAAATTTGTCTGAAAAATTTTAGGTATATATCTTGAAATTGATTGAACTTCATTTTTAAAAGTTAACCAAAAATCAGGATATACTACAGGTTTATTATCATATAACCATGCAACAACATCTTGCATCTTTGGGACTTTAACAATTTTAAAAATTTCGGTAGGAAACCAAAACGTTTCAAAAGGACCTGCTTTTGATTTTGATCTTCTAATTTTAATAACATTGCCATCTTTAGAGATGGCTGATACATACATTAAGGATAAAACTCTACCTAAAATATTTTTCATTTGTCTATCAACTAAAAATTCTTTTTGTTTACCATATAAACCCTCTAATTCAACAGACTGTAATTCTACACAGTCTCCTTTTTTAAAGGGTCTGTTTTCATATGTGTATGTTTCCATTTAACCTCCTTCGTATAAAATACCTAACATTGTTTCTGATACATCACTCCAAAGTCTTTTTGATAAACCTTTTGTATTATACATCATCTCTTGTACAGATAATTTATATTTTACAGCGTACTCTGAAATTTTTAATATTGATTTATCATCAACCAATCCTTGAATATAAATATAATCAGGGATAGATTCTTCAAACATTTCTTGCCAAATACTAAACTTTTCAAGCATGTATTCTCTGTCATTAATCTCAGACATTGTAAATCTTTCCGCTTTTGACATATCAATAAACTGTCTCATATTTAATCCAAATTGTTTTAAATTTAAATTCAACCATTCTAGTTGTTCAAAGTAATCAGCTGCAATTGATCTTCCAATTGCAGCGTGTTTGCTTCTTGTTTCTTCATCCATATTATACCCTTGCTGATCTAAAATCTTTTGCTTCCCAGCGCATAACGTTTTTGTGTTCATTATATGTAATTCGATTTAATAACCTATTAATGTTAAAAGTTCGCCCCTCAACATTAATAGTTAATTCATCATCAGCTATTAAATCTTTTATATAGTCACGGTTAATACTTAAGTATCCACATTCTGTAAAGAATGCTCCACTTGAACTTTTTGCCAAACTCATATGTTATTCCTTTGAATTAATTAAACCTAGAAGTTTTAATCTTCCATCTTCATCTTTCTCTAAATTTAAATTTGCTCCTCCAGCATTCGGGTGTCCTCCACCTCCAGCTAAAACTGCATATTTTGATGCTTGTTCATTAATTGATCTAAATGCAACAAAACCTTTTTTATTAAGGTTAATTAAAACTTTATTCGCAAATTCCTTTTCAAATAATAATTCATTAACATACTGTGTAATAGATGTGGAAACGTTTTCAAAAATAACAAACTTATCATTTGCAAATGTGATTTTATTTCTGATTAACGGTTCATGTAACATTGCTACTTGAACATTTGATGGAATTAATTCAGGTTCTTTAACGATACCATTTGCTTTTGAATTCAATGTTTTTAGATAATTTAAAAATAATCTTTGATATTGAATCTCAGTCTCTTGCACACCATGTTCTAATATAAAGTTTGCAACTTCATCAAATAGGAAAGTCATGTAATTATGTGTTAATGTTTTAAATTGAAAAGAATTACTTTTAACATAATTTGCTAGAAGCATACCTTTTCTAAATAAAGGCGAATCTGTTAAATATATATCATAAGCATTTATTAAAACACAAACATCTTCTAAATTAATATCTTCATTATATTCAAATGAATTTAAT
>Ga0256824_10000748_pt1 | contig 12640 bp, 11 predicted proteins | sample CV67metaG_FD_191570 | JGI IMG/M metagenome (GOLD analysis project Ga0256824, IMG submission 191570) | Hydrothermal vent microbial communities from East Pacific Rise, Pacific Ocean - CV67 | ecosystem: Environmental > Aquatic > Marine > Hydrothermal vents | place: Pacific Ocean: East Pacific Rise...
CAAAATATATAATACTAGATACAGAAACAACAGGTGTAGGCGAAAATGACCGTGCAATTCAGCTCGGTTACATTGTTCTTGGAGCAAAAGAGGTAGAGGTTCATAACGAGTTTTTTAGCTCAGAAGTACCTATTAGCTTTGGGGCGATGGAAGTCCACGGTATTACTCCCGATATGTTAGAGGGGAAACCTAACATTCTAGAGAGTAGCTCCTATAAAAGACTGCAAGAACTCAATACAGATGAGAACTACATCATTATTCACAATGCCCCTTTTGATTTAAAAATGCTTGAAAAAGAGGGCTTTAGTACAGCCATGAAAGTAATAGATACACTCAGAGTTGCTAAACATGTTTTACCTGATGAGGATGCACATAGACTCCAATACTTTCGTTACAAGATGGAGCTCTATAAAGAGGAGCAAAAAGAGGCAGATGCACTTGGCATAGAAGTAAAAGCGCACGATGCGATAGGCGATGTTTTAATCTTAAAACTTCTTCTCTCTAGATTAAAAAAAGAAGTTGCAACACTTTTTCCAAGTGAAAACCCTGTAGAGAAAATGGTGGACTTGACCAACACTCCCATACTCATAAAAACATTTAGATTTGGAAAACATAAAGGCAAAACCTTAGAAGAGGTTGCGGCTAGTGATGCGGGTTACCTTAGATGGATGCTCAGTTCCATGGATAACCTCGATGATGATATGAGATACTCTCTTAACGTGGTTTTAGGTGGCTAGAGGAGTTTTTACCTCTGTACCTTCACTATAAACTTTGTACCTCTAATTCCAACCGTAGCATCTGGTGTTTTAAAGACAAAATCATCAGGTGCTAGCTCTCCAATCTTCCCCGACTCAAAAGATGCTACCCCCTTACTCAGTTTAAGTTGAAAATCGAATATAGCCAAAGAGGGTTCAAAAAGATATCTTTCTAAATGCAAAATGCTATTCGCACCTAAAACAAGAACAGAGTTATCTTTAAAAATCATAGTAATAGAGCTCGCATCTCCCGTTTTTACTAACATCCCCTCTTGTAACCAATCGCCTTTTTTAATGGGGAGTGTCTCTTTTTCATATTTTGCATGCACACTTCCCTTTATACTTTTTGCCAAGGCAATATCTTTAGCCTGCAAAGATATAAATAGTATCGGTAGTAGCAACAGTATGTATCTCATTATTAATCCTCTTTTAGTTTTATTCATTATACTCTCTATCACTATAAGTTTGTGCAATAATTTGGAACTTATCCGTAATCTCTAAAAATGCATCCACAAGAACAGGGTCAAAAGATTCTCCACTTCCCTCTTTTATGATCTTTACTGTCGTCTCATAAGAGTAAGCATCTTTGTAAACTCTCTTGCTAATCAGTGCATCGTACACATCTGATATAGCCATAAACCTCGCTTCAAGTGGAATCTCCTCTCCTTTTAAGCCTTCAGGATAACCTGTTCCATCCCATTTTTCATGATGATAGTGTGCAATATTTTTAGCCATGACAAAAAAAGCATTACTTTTATAGGCCCCAATAGCATTGTTAATTATATGTTTTCCTAAGTTTGGATGGTTTCGCATAACCTCATGCTCTAGGGCTGTCAACTTCCCCTTTTTTTTCAGTATCGAATCAGGTATACCTACCTTTCCAATATCGTGCATGGGTGCTGTTGCATACATCATCTCTATCATTTTTGTAGTCACTTTTTGAGAGTAAATACCTTTTGAGAGAATATGTTCGCCTAGTGTTTGAATGTACTTTTTTGTACGCATAATATGGGAACCTGTCTCAAAATCATGTATTTCTGCAACATAAGCCATACTGTCTACAAGGGCAATATGAGAACGATTTAACTCTTGAGCAAAAACTTTCCTATCGTTTGTATCTATGAAAATAAAAAGAATACTAATTAAAAAGAAGTGTATGAAAAAAGGTATTAGTATATAACCTACGGAGATGTAAACCCCACTTTGAAGAAGGTAAAAATTCACTCCAACACCCATTAATATGGTACTTACAAAGAGCCAAAGAATAGAAGTGTTCTCCTTCTTTACTAAAAGTAAAAAGAGTACCATAGAGAGTAAAAAAGAGAGGAGAACATTTATAAATTTAAAACTATCTGGCTGGGTTAAAATCTCTTGGCGGAGTAAGTTATCTATGGCTGTTGCATGTACTTGTACTCCAGCAATGTTACGAGCTGGGGCAATAATTACTTGGTCGTGAAGTGCTATGGCTGAGGAACCTATAATCACTATCTTTCCAAGGAGTAAACTTTTGTCAATATTTTTGTGCAGGAGGTCTATGGCTGAAACTTTTTTATACCACTCATCTTTATAAAAGCTTAACAAGGCTGTTGCACTCCGTTCTAGTTTTAACTCACTGCCCAGTAGTTCAAAATTTTTATCGATGTTAAGCAGCGTTGCTAGAGCAAGTGAGGGCACTACCTTTTGTCTATATTTTTGAACTAAAGAGTATCGTCGTAGTATTCCATCGTCATCTACATCTATGTTGATATACCCAAAACTACTCAAAGAGTCTAAAAGCTTCGGTGTATTACAGAGTAAGTAGGGGTAGGAGATCAAACTGTCCCCCGTAATTGGGAGCTGTGTCTGAGTCACTTTTTCACAGTTTTTATTATTGATAGGGTTAGCACTGAGGTAATAACTTAGTGTTGTATTTGAGTTTTTGAGTGTAGAGGCTAAAACAGCATCGTTATCCCACAAAGTTTTGGGAACACCACTAAGATTACTATCAATTCCCAAATATTTTTTGTAAAAAGCACTTATTTGCTCTGGAGATGTTCTATCTTTTTCAGGAAAAATAATATCTAAACTAATAGATGATGGCCGATAAGAACTAATCTCGCCAATCAGTTTTGCTAAGATTAAACGTGACCATGGCCACTGTCCTAAGCTTGCTAAACTTTTTTCGTCAATATCGACGATAACCACGTTAGAGCTAGAGTTTTTATCTTTCATGCTAGTGAGTATCTCTTTTGAAAAATCATAAATTTTATAATCTAAATTTTGAACTATACTACTTTTGTATATAAGAGTGTGTGTCACAACTATAAAGAGGACAATAAAAAGATATAAGAAGACTTTTTGTATGTTTAGCGAATAAATATTTCAACCCTTTTATTTAAAGGTTCTCTCACTTCATCATCTGTTTGTACCGCTAAATTATTCTCCCCGTAAGACTCTGTTACAAAATAAAAATAAGAGGAAATTGTACTTTTGATTTTTTGCGACACTACCTCTGCTCTCTGTTTTGCAAGTATCTCATTACTCGATTTTTTACCTCTAGTATCAGTATGACCAATCACTTGAATGTATGCATCTTCTGTTTTTGCAATTATCTCTATAATATTGTTGAGTTGAATCTGGGAATTTTTGAGTAGTTCTCTATCGTTAAAATAGAGTGTAAACTTTACTAGTTTAAGATTTGCATCAATGAGTACATCTCCAAAAATTCTCTGCATCTCTTCATCTGACATCTTACTCAAAACTTTTGTCATACTACTTCTTGATTTCACTAAAGTGTAGTCATTAGTATTTTCTATAATACTAGAACCAGCATTCGTATGCACCTCTATCGCACTCTTTTTCTTATGCCCTTTGAGCAGTAAAACTATAGTCCTATAACTACAACCATTCTCATCAACCTTAGCCCCTAGCTTTGAGTTTGGACAGTTATCATCCGCTTTTAACACACCGTCTCTATCTACATCTAAATCTTTTTCAACATACACACTAACCATTACACGGTTTGACAACTCATTGCCATCTTCTGTTTCAGCACTAAAAAGCTCATCTTTGTCTGAACGTAGCTCTAACGTGGTTATGTTCTTATCTACACCCTCTTGCTCTAAATACTCTTGAATTTTAGAAGCATAACTCTTACTTTGGTTAAAACTCTCATTTGTATCAAAAGAGTCACTAAAATAGTTCTGAATTTTTCGAGCATACGTACGGGACTCTAGCTTTTGCTCATTGGCATCATCTGTCGCTAATTTGGTGTGTCCCACAATCGTTATCAGAATACTTTTATCTGCATCTGTATAAGTTTTTATCTTTTGAACAATCCCTTTGAGGTACTCTTCACTCTGAGTAGAGAGTTCATCGGACTGAAACTCTAGTGGGTCAAAACGCACTATCTCTTCAAATTCTGTATCGTAAAAATAGTTTTTAGCATAGGTTGATTGGTCATATATAGTTGCACTAAGGCTAGGAAGTAGAAGAAGAAAAGCAATACTTAAAGATACAATAAATCGCATATTTAATCCATTTTTAGCAATATTCTAACATTAATTTCTTAAGAAAAAACTATAAAGAGCATAAATGCGACTAACCCACTGATAAGTGCATAAGGAAGTTGTGTCTGCACATGTTCGATTACATCACAATCTGCGGCCATAGAGGAGATTATTGTTGTGTCAGAGATTGGCGAGCAGTGATCTCCAAAAACACCACCACTTATAACCGCTCCAATAGCCAAAGCCACGTTAGCATCCATACCAACTGCCATGGGGACTGCCACCGGAATCATAATAGAAAATGTTCCCCATGATGTTCCTGTTGCAAATGCCATCACAGCAGAGAGCAGAAAAATTGCCGCTGCTAAAAAGTGTATGCTAATGTTTTGACTTGCCAACGAAGCGAGGTAGAGTCCCGTGTTTAACTCACTTGTAACCTTACCAATAGCAAATGCGAAGAGTAGTATCATTACGATGCTAAAGAGTTTTTTAGCACCACTGAGTGCTGTTTTACTCCATACACTTAGAGTCATATTTTTTGTTCCAACATAGTAAAAGAGCATAAAAACAAGTGTGCTTAACGTGGTGTAGAAGATTGAACTCGAACCACTTCCTTTGAGCATATTGCCACTGCCTGTTATGTATAAAAATACAAAAAGAAGCACTACAAGTAGTAAAATGGGCACTATCATATAGTACATACTCGCCCCAATAGTCTCTAAACTCTGTTTTGAACTACTCTGAAATTTTGCTCTTTTCATACTCCCGATATCGATGGAAAACCAGATAGACAAGAATGTAACTACTAAAGCACTCATGGCATAAAAGTTGTAAAATACAGCGTCTATAAGTACCTGCACACTATCGCCTTGAATCATACCAAGAGTAATTTGTGTAGAGATCAGACCAAGAAGAAGTGCTCCCCAACCATTGAGAAGAATGAGCGAGCTTACTGGTGCTGATGTAGAGTCACATACAAATGCCAATTTTGCATTTGAAATGCCATACTCTTTACAAAATGGTCGCCCTACTGCACCTGAAATGAGAGCAGTAATAGAGGACTCAATAAATATGAAAATACCAATAACATAACTTAGCATCAAGGCTGAACGCTTTGAGTGTACAATAGAGTGCTTATTTTGAAGCATATCTACAAACCCTGCAATACCTCCACTCTTTTGCAGTAGTGCCATAATACTTCCTACTAAAATTGCAAAAGCCAAGGTTTTAAGTATCCACATTTGGGAGAGTAAGGAGACAAACAGACTGTAAGTAGCCTCAAGAGATGCCAAAAAAGAAAAATCATTTAAAATAAAAAGACCAAGCAAGATACCCCCACCAAGAGAGAGGAGTACACTTCTAGAGTAAATTGCTAAAAAAATGGCGAGTAAGGAGGGGAAAAGAGAGAGGTAGGAGAGTTCTATAAAGAGACTCCTAGAACTCTAAAGAGAGGAGAATGAGTCCTGGACGACCAAACTTCTCTTTATAGAGTTCACACTCTTTTTGTTCTATCTCTTTAAAACCTAGTTTTTTGTAAAACAAAATACTCTCTAAGGAGCCAATCTCAACAAGAGTCTGCCCAATACGGTAGCCTTTAAGTCTTGCAGTTAAAAGAGACTTTTGCATCAATGTTTTGAGTACACCAACATCTATAAAACCCTCTAACTCTTCCATAAAATCAAACATAAGAGTACGTTTGTTCAGGTTAAAGTCACAGCTATAGAGTACTTCTAAGCCCTCTTCTACATGCTCACAACCCACCTCTTTAAGTGAGTCTACGAAAGCTTCTCTTGTAGAGATTCGTGGCTCATAACTACAGAGAGTCCCTACAGACTTTCCATCCATCTCAGCGATTAAAAAATTGCTCAAATGGCAATGGTTTTTTGCCGTAGTATTGGTAAGAGCTTCTAAGTTTTTTAATATCTGTTTATCAGCACTTTCTTCAAACAGCAGATCAAAAAGACCGACTTTTTTGCCAGCTCTTGAACTCTGTAAAATCATCTGTGCTAAAAATGCCGAATCAGTAACAGTTGCTTTTCTTATCTTAATACTCATAACCCTTATCCATTTTAATTAAATTCATAGTTTAGTAATAGTACCATACTTTATGATAAAAACTTTCTTAATCCTTATAAATTTGTCAATTATTTTGTCTGCATCGGAGCAGATTGTTTTAGTGGTAAGTAGCGATTTCAACTCATCTACCGCATATATGGAGTGTTACGAGGGTTCCCACCTCATTATGAAAAAAACCAAAGTTAACATTGGGAAAAAAGGTTTAGGATGGGGAATAGGCACAAAAGCACTCTCACAATCAAAAGATGAACCGCTCAAATACGAGGGAGATAAAAAAGCACCTATAGGGATTTTTAAATTATCTTCCATTTATGGTTATGCCTCAAACTCGAATTTTAAGATGCCCTACCTTCATGCCTCAAAAACTCTAATCTGTGTCGATGATAGCAACTCCCCTTTTTATAATCAAATAATTACTGCACATGGAGATGAAAAAAGTTTTGAGTATATGAAGAGAAAGGACAGACTATATGAGCTAGGGATAGTAGTTGAGCATAACTCTATGGCACAACCTCAACGTGGTTCTTGCATATTTATGCATGTAAAAAAATCAGACAATGCCCCCACATCTGGATGTACATCTATGAGTCTAACAGAGATACAAAAAATTGCATCATGGCTAGATAAAAGCAAAAATCCCATACTCATCCAGATTCCAAAAAGTTCAAGTCAAGAGATTTTAAAACTCTACCCCCAACTAAAGGGTTCTTCGCTATTAGAAAAAGAGTAGTTTTATTTCATCTTTCTTTCTTATTTTTTCATCCAAATTTTAAAAGGCTGAAGAGAATCAATATATTCAGCCACATCATCAACCTCTTGTCCAAGAAGTGGAAGTTGTGGCATAGCATTTGAGCTATAACCAAACTCTCGGTACATTGTTGATGGAGAAGTTATATATTGAATAATATTCTCCTTTTTTCTACTATAAGAAACCATGTTAAAGTCAGGTCCCATACCCGTTCCCATATTTACACTATGACAGTTGGCACAATTTTGGGCATAAACATCTTTTCCATTTTCTATATCAGCACTGAGTACAAGTCTCGATAGTACTGCAAATATTAATATTTTCTTTTTCATAATTTTCCCTTGTGTAAAATAAAGCTGATTTTATTTTAAAGAATTATATCCATTATTTAATTGATAATGATTATTATATGAATAAGTATATATACTTAAGTTATAATTTATATATATATTTATAATAATAGGACTTTAAATCTAGCCCTATTCCTCCTCTTTACTTAAGACAACTGACCCGAGACCTGTCTCTATAGGGTAGCCTGCATTTGCCCAGCCTATAAGTCCACCTTGGAGATTTATTGCATTTTTATACCCTAAGCGTTTCAGTGTTTGTGCAGCTAAAGCTCCACGATTACCCCCTCTACAATAGGTTACAATAATCGCATCTTTATTCTTTATTTGATTTCCGATATGAAATTCTAAATTTCCACGAGTAATAGCATATGCATCATCAGCATATATCTCACCTTCTGAACGTTGTTCGAACTCTCTAACATCTAAAACTATTATCTCTTCCTCTTTATCCAGCATTTTTTTCAATTGACTTGGTTTTATCTCTCCTGCCTCTTTTTTTGCTTCTACTAAAAGTCTATCGGTATTGGCATGCCCCGCAAATAATGTTGTTGCACTTAATGCTATAAAGGTAGAGAGTGTCCATAAAAAATTCTTCATATATCTTCCTTTGTATTTAGCTTATTAGCTAAATTGATTCTAAAAGTCTATATCTTATCCACTTAAAATAAAGTTAATTACCTAAATTGATAAATAGATTACTTTTTGATATAATATATTTTAACTACAAGGATACTCTGTAATGCTCAATATGGAAGATAAAATAAAAGTTTTTAAAGCTCTTGGAAATGAAACAAGATTTCAAATATTTAGAAATATATTTACAGGTGCTTATGCTTGCTCCATAGATAAAACAGAACCAAAAGATGATATTATCGCTCAAGCCACTTGTGTTACAACTATAGCTGAACATTTTGACTTTGCTTTACCTACAATCTCAAGGCACTTAAAAGAACTTAAGGATGCTAGAATTATCACGATGACAAAGAGAAAAAATAAAATTTATATTGAGGCAAACATAGAGACTATGAACGAAATTGCAGGCTGTTTTGATATTTTAGTCAGTAATTATGAAAAAGGACTTGTTTACCAGTTTGATCATACACAAGAGTAACAAGGAGAAGAGTATGCAAAAAATAAAATCATTGCTCAACAAAACCTCTTATATTGATATTATCATCATTCTTCTAGTACTTTTCTTCTTATTTATGATTAACAGCCTACTAGATAAAAAACTCAAAAATATCGAAATTGAAGTAAAAAGTACCTCCAAATCTTTAGAACAAAGAATTAAAGGTACGGTCTTGGCATTAGAATTTTTAGAAGTAGTTGTAAAAGATCATTATTCTAAAAAAGATACACTGACATTAAATTATGCCAATAAACTATATGCAGTGGATGAGAACAACTTATTTGCACTAAACATAGAAAACCTAGCAAATATAACCGGTTTTGGAGGAGTTAGTAACTCTAAAGATATACGTTTAGAAATAGAGATGGCAGTAGAATTGACACAGTACCTAAAAACAATCTATGGCACTAATAAAAACTATGCTTGGATCTATTATATGTCAAAAAATAAATTTCAAGTTACATATCCATATATGCCTTCAACAGATTTTATATTTACGCCTAATACTATGGATAAACCTCTCTGGAAAATGGCTCTAGAAGAAAACAATCCAAATCATAAAATGTTTGTTACTCCACTCTACATTGATGAAGCAGGAAATGGTTTAATGGTTAGTGTCGGTACTCCTTTGTATGTTGAAAAGGAGTTTATTGGAAGTGTCAACATTGATGTAACACTGAAATCACTAAATATTTTTTTAAAGGATAAAAATCTAAATAAAGGTAAATACTTTATATCAAATTCCCAAAATCAGATTATTGCTGCAGATGGAATAGATAGTTTTGACAATAAATCTATTTTTTTAACGGATGATATTATTCATCCTGATATATTATCTAAAACCTCTACAAATAATGAGCTTAAACTCATTGGAGACAATTATCTATACATCATTAAACCGAAAAATGCACCTTGGACAATGTACTATTACAAAAATAAATATCAGGTCTATCAAGAGTTAGTTTACTATGTTGGTGCTCTTCTTTTAATAGTTTTAATGCTATTTAAAATAAAATCTCTTTTAATAAACTTGAAGATAGCACAAGAAAAAGCGAACAAAGCAAACGCGATGAAAAGCTCTTTTTTAGCAAATATGTCTCATGAAATAAGAACCCCAATGAACAGTGTCATAGGTTTTTCAAGTCTTTTAGCAAACACAGATTTAACTCAGAAACAAAAAGTGTATGTGAATTCAATTAAGAATGGTGGAAAAAACTTACTTAGTCTAATAAACGATATTTTAGATATATCAAAAATTGAAGCAGGTAAATTTAAGATCGAAGAGATGGATGTAAATATAAAGCATCTAACAGATGAAATAAATACTCTTTTTTCTACTAAATGCTTAGAAAAAGGATTACTGCTTAATATCGAAATATCCAAGAATACTCCTAACTTTATAAGAAGTGATGAACTTAGAATCAGACAGATACTCATCAATCTTATCTCAAATGCCATTAAATTTACATCAGAAGGCTCTATAACTTTAAAGATAGAATTAAAAGATTCACAGGACTTAGTATTTAGTGTAATAGATACTGGTATAGGCATTATTAAAGAAGAGCAAAAGCATATTTTTGAAGCATTTACTCAACAACTTCACCAGAGTAACAAAGTATATGGAGGAACAGGTTTAGGACTCTCCATAAGTATAAAACTAGCTCATCTATTAGGTGCGCAACTAAACTGTTCAAGTGATGGTATAAGTGGTAGTAGTTTTATTCTTAGGATGATAAATATCCAAAGAGTAGAAAAAGAGTTTAGTGTAGAAAAAACTACACAAGAGAAAGTAGTTTTTTCTCAGAAAAAAGCCTTAGTAGTTGATGATGTATCTGAAAATAGGGTACTTTTAGAAGAGATGTTAAAATATCTTCAGTTTGAGGTAGTTTGTGCACATGATGGAGAAGATGCATATACTAAAGCAAAAGAGAGAGTGTTTGACATAGTATTAACTGATATTAGAATGCCTGTTTTAGATGGTTATGGTCTTTTAAAGAAACTAAAAGCAGATAGTAGATATCAAAATATACCAATACTAGCTGTCACCGCTTCAATCATGAGAGATGAAAAAGAGAAGTTTCTAAAATATGGATTTAATGCAGTAATAGAAAAACCGATTGAGCAAGAAATTCTTATGAACTATCTAAAAAATTATTTTGAGTATGAAGTCATCAAAGACAATAGTGAGCTTAAGGAAGTATCAACCATTAGTAATTTAAAGATTTTAGAAATTTCTAGAGAAGTCCATACTGAGTTTACCAATGCTACCAAAAATGGCATGATTAGTGAACTAGGGCGCTTTGCAAAATATGCTAAAGAGTATGCAATAAAAAATGATGATGATACACTTAAAGAGTATGCAGATATGCTTCTAATAAGCATAGACAATTTTGACATTGTTACGATAGACACACTAAAGACAAAATTTAATCAGTTAAAGATAAGAGATGAATAAGGGGAATATATTAGTAGTAGATGACACACTGCAAAATATACAGCTACTTATGCAGTCCTTAAAGCTAGGGGCTATAGCTTAGGTTTTGAGACAGCACAACAATAAAAGCAAACCAAAGTACAAAACCTTTTGATGAAGATGTTCTTTTGATGCGAGTCCAAACTCATATAGAACTTAAAAAACTCAAAGACAAAGAGTTGGAAGCTCGTTCAAAAGAGACTGGAAACCATGTAAGAAGAGTAGCTTAGTATTCAAAACTTTTAGCCTCTTTATATGGGCTAGGTGAATATGAGTGTGACATTATAAAGATGGCTTCTCCCATGCACGATATTGGTAAAATTGCTATCCCTGATAATATTTTAAATAAACTTGAAAAATTTGAACCCCATGAGTGGGAAACAATGAAAACTCATGCTGAGATTGGATATGAGATGTTAAAATACTCACAACGTCCTATTTTAAAAGCAGCAGCAATTATTGCAAATCAACAGCAGTCGCTGATGTTTTCGATGCACTTGGTAGCTCTAGAGTTTACAAAAAAGCATGGGAATTAGATGAAATACTAGAACTTTTTAAAAGAGATAGTGGAACACACTTTGATTCACAATTAGTGGCACTACTTTTAGATAATATAAACAAATTTTTAAAAATACGAGATATATTTAAAGATGTTTAGTGAAAACATTGACACCCTAAGATAAGCTATTGATGTATTCTCTGTGCTCTATAAACATTCGTTTAAACGATTAAAATCCTATATTAAGATATAGGATTTTATTTGATGGTGTCTGTAAGGTTCCGTAATTTTAAGGCTCAACTATGTTAAACCAAAATTCAAAATTATCTATTTTAGAAAGAAACTTACTAAATGCTTCTTTATCTCCCTTAAGTTTTATACTTCCATCTTTCAATAGATCCGGATAAGTAACATCCCCTAGTGATATCCGATCCAAATCAGCTCTGTTCATTGTTATTTTTGCTGTTACTTTACCTTTTAAATTAGAACCAATTCTTGGTGTTACTGTTCCATTTTCTACAATTAAAGTTACTTTTCCTTTAATATCTGGAAGTACTATATTAAATACATAGTTCATTTTTGCAGCCTCTGCATCTGTTCCTATAAACTTCATTGCCATATAGTTAAAGAAAAGATCTAGATTCATTCCTTTTACCATATCTGGAGTACCTACAGATGGGCTAGGAAGAACTGTAATACCATCTCTTAACTCTTTAGCACCAGTAAGGTAAAAGTTTCTCCATGGACCTGATTCTGACACATAACCTAACTGCTCGTATGCATCTGCAAGTAAGTTTCTTGCATCTTTATTTTTAGGATCTGCAAATACTAAATGAGAAAGAACTTCTGCTACCCATCTGTACTCACCATTATCATAAGACTTTTGAGCATTTACTAGTAAGTTTTTAGCTCCACCCATAAACTCGACATATTTTTTCCCACCATCAATAGGTGTTAATTTATGAAGATTTGAAGGATTTCCATCAAACCATCCAAAATATAGTTGGTACTGTGCTCTAACATTATGGCTAACAGAACCATAATACCCACGATTTTCAAAGTTTTTGTCTAGTGACTCAGGAAGCTTTAGTGTCTCTGCTATCTCTCTTGGAGTATATCCAT
>Ga0256824_10000749_pt1 | contig 12639 bp, 8 predicted proteins | sample CV67metaG_FD_191570 | JGI IMG/M metagenome (GOLD analysis project Ga0256824, IMG submission 191570) | Hydrothermal vent microbial communities from East Pacific Rise, Pacific Ocean - CV67 | ecosystem: Environmental > Aquatic > Marine > Hydrothermal vents | place: Pacific Ocean: East Pacific Rise...
TATATGAATAACCTTGATATTATGAGTTCTAAATCTGAACCAGCATTAAAAGAAAATATATCATTATATTTAGATTATATAGTTTATGATTTTTTAAAAAATAGTATTATGAAAGTCAAACAAATGGAAACTAAATATAATTTTAAAAATTTAAAAGAAAAAGATATTTTAGAATTCATTAAAGTTAATAATAAATTATTTAGAATAGTTTTCCAATATAGATAGTAATTAAGTTCTTATTTTAGCTTTAATCTTAATTATTAAGGCTATAAGTATTATAATTTATTTTATAATATAGGTATAACAAAAATTAAGGAAGATAAAATGAAAAAAGAAATAATAGATTTAGAAGAGTTAGAAAATGCAATAGAAGGACTTATAGAAAGTAATATGTCTGGTAAAGGTGACAAATTTATAGTTTATGAATTTTCTAGAGATAATAATGGTGAATTAGCACTTATATATGCAAAAGAAAATGTTATATCAAGAAAGAAAATAGTTAGAGTTTATGAAATAAAACCAGAAACAATAGCTAAATTAAAACAATATGATTCTTCACAATATAAAAATGCAGCTAAAATAATGGCAAAATCATTATATGAAAAAGAATTAAATGGTCCTGTTGTAATTAATTCAAAAGCAACAAAAAAACTATTAAGTCATATTGAAGAAGAAGATAAATCTGAATTTGTAAATGATAAGAATATATTTAAAATACTAGTAGAAAGTATGGATATAATAGATAATTTAATAAAAGTTTCAAAAGAAAAAGGTAAAAATAAATATGCTATTGAATTAGAAGAATTAAAAGATGATTTAAAATCATTAGATTATAATAGATTAGAAAAATCTGATGATAATGCTCCTATGCCTTATTATATATTTACTAAAAAAGATGGAACTAGGGTTACAAGAGCTGATTTTTCTGTGCTATTTGATATTCCACCAGAAGAATTAAAAAATTCAATCTATTTAACAGAAAATGAAGCTGAATTAAATAAAATATTATTAGATAAAGCTGGAACTATGGATACTAGCATATATGAAATATCTCTAATATATATGCCAATCAATGAAGATAATGAAGTAGTTTCAACTATGACTACTGAAAGAAATGAATATGTAGATACTTGTAGAAGATTTGATAAAAATGCTCCTTATGATAGTGAAAAACATATAAGAACTGTTACTGGCTCAAGGAGTGGTATCTATGTTAAAAATATAGATAATTCACTTATTATGACAAAAGAAACAACTATTGATATTCTTAAAAGAATAGCAAGAAGAAATTTTGAAAAAAATCAAGACAAATCTCCTAAGAAATAAAGTTATAATAATAAAAAGTATTTTAAATATAAATAAGTAACTTAAAATAACTTTTTATTATTTAATTTTCTTTATAATACTATTATAAGAAAAACAAAAAAGAGGAATTTGTATCAATGAAAAAGAATATTACTAAAATGCTTTTAAAAATTATAGATAATAATAGAAATACTATTATGACAAAAAAAGAAAGAATTTCTTTTGTAGATAAAGTAGAAGCTACCTTTAAAAAAAATATCCAACAAACTTTTTACTATAATGATATTAAAAAATTAGAAAAATCCTCAAATACAAAGTTAAAATCAAAAGAATATGATACATATAGTAGTTTTTATTCCAGTGTTGTTGCTCATAAAAAAGACCCTGTTGAATTAAAATTATTAAATAACCATGCAGAAAATGATTTTGATGATTATGTAGATAATAATATAGAAAAATTAATTAAGAAATATAATAGTAGTTTTTATCTTAATGATGAAACTATCCCATTATTAGAAAAAACTATAAATAAAGCCATGTCAATAGGTTTTAAAGAAATGGCTGAAAGTCCAAATAATATAAACCTTATTGATATGATTGATAAAACTTTTAATTATGATACAAATTTTTCAATAGAAGAAAAAAGAGAAGCATCTTTAAATATTAAATCAATGTTATCACAAAAATATAGAATGTATGTTAGATATTTATCTTTTAAATATCAAGAAGAGAAAATGACTTACATAGTAGAAAATATGGAAGAGATAATAAAAAACACTTCCATAAGTTATAAACAAGCTCAATATGCAACTTCAATCAATCATAAAGATAAAGAAAAATACTATAATGATTTTGTAGAAAACTTTTATACTTTATTCTCTTTTAATTTTATTGCTTACAAGTTTAAAGGTAATGATAAATTAGGTGGTTACAGTATTTTATCTTTTACTAATGCTTTATCAACAAAAGAACAAATACAAAAAGATAAGACAATGTTAATTAATATGATTACTTCTTTAAATACTGTGAAAGAAACATATTTCAATTATTATAAAGAAATAGATATTTATGATTTTTATACTAATTTAACAGTAGAAACACTAAATGAATTCTATTATGATAAAGAAAGTATTAAAGAAAGAGTATTTACTACAAAAGATTCTTTAATAGATAAAGCAATAGAAAGTGATAGTATGAAAGATTTAATTGCTACACTTATGGATGAAGATGATAATAATATATATCAAGATACATTTCAACAAGCAAATATTACTGATAACACAATAAGAGAATTATTAAAATTACCAGAAATAACTAATTCATATAACACAATAGAAGAACACAAAGAATGGAATAAATCTTTTTATGTTTATGCAGAACCAGTAAGTTATAAAATAGATACTGATAGTGTAGTTATATATTTTGATGATGAAGGTGGATTAGAATTTTTAGATAAACCAACTAAAGAAGAAGAAGCAATAATAAATGAAGAAAGAATGCTGAATAATGAACCAATATTTGAAAATGAACTAGATATAGCAAAAGAAGAAATGAATAGATTTAAAAAAGAAATAATTCAAAATGAAAAAGAAAAATTGAATACAGAAGAATATAATAAGCAATTAAAATTAAAAGAGGAATTTTCACTTACTGATTTAGATAAAACCACTCTAACAAATATTTATAATTCTTTATTGATTATGAATAGTGATAATATTTTAGATACTGCTAGTGAAATGAAAAAAAATAATCTAAATATTACTTCTAATGTTAAAGCTGTAATATATGAAGAAGCTGAAAAAGTTTTAACAAATTTAACTTATATTCATGATTATTCTTACAAAGAAGTTAATAAATTAAGAGATATAGAAGAAGTTATATTGGATAAAGACTTTAATTGTTTAAAAGATATGTTAAAAGAGCTTAAAAATAGCAGAATAAAGCATATAGAAGAAGAGTTAGAAGATAATAAGACATATCTATTAGAATTAGAAAATAAAGAAGGATTAGATACCTCTAATGAAGTTATTGAAAAACTTCAACATAACATAGTTTATCTTGAAGATATTAAATCTAGGTTGATGTTAGATAAAAATATTTCAATAGAAGAAATTATTCAATTATTTACTGTTTCTGATGAAAATTTTAAAAAAACATATATTAATAAAATAGCTGAAAACTCTAGTTTGTATAATACTTATGAAGAATTATCTAATGGTGCTTTATATACTGACTTATATTACAATGAAGAAAAAATATATTTAAGATACTTAATTGTTAGAAGTAAAAAACTTAAAATAGAAATTCTTGCAACAAAAGAATATTTTGAAAATATCTATGGCAAAAATAATAGATAATATATAGTTTTTAATTTTATCATTTTCCAGTTTAACAAAAAACCTTATACCCTTCCCACTACAAGGGGATTTGAAAGGTATAAATTCTACTAGACTGGACTACTAGAACCATTTTTCCAGTTTAACCTACAATTTCTCTTTTTATTACATTTTTACAGTTTAATAAAAAACCTTATGCCATTCCCTATTTATGGTAATTTAAGACACCTTTAAATTATTAGACTGGACTACTAATATGATTTTTACAGTTTAGCATTATTTTATTTTATTATTTATGTTAAAGGTTTAATTGTTATTTAATAATATACTTATTTAATACCTATATACTGTATTTGTTTAATGTTTTTAGTTATTAAAACCCCTTATAGAAAATAGTTACACTTTTAATTTTTTTTACAGTTTAATAAAAAAGTCTATGCCCTTCCATATATAACAGCTTTATATGTATATAAATTAAAAAGGATTGGACTACTAATATGATTTTTCCAGTTTAACCTACAATTTCTCTTTTTATTACATTTTTACAGTTTAATAAAAAACCTTATGCCATTCCCTATTTATGGTAATTTAAGACACCTTTAAATTATTAGACTGGACTACTAGAACCATTTTTCCAGTTTAACAGTGTATTTAACTTTTTATTTTATTATTTTCTTTATAATAAGATAAATTAATAAACAAAGGAATAAACAATGGAAGTGAATAATAGAAAACCTAGAAAATCTATCTTTGATGATTTTGCTGGAAATAATGAATTAAGTTTAGAAATATTGACAGAACTTAGTGAAAGAATTAATTCAACTGATAAAATTAAAAAAATAAGCACAACACAAGCATTGAAAGAATTAAAAATTAAATTCCCTAAATTAAAAAAAATGGCTACCTCTTCTTTTATAAATTATTTAGAAAAAAAAGAATTAATAAAACCTAAAAAAAGAAAAACAACAATACAAAAACAAGAAATTCAATCTGAAGCTGATAAGCTTAATGAAAGTATTGATAATAAAATAGATGAAATAGCTAGTGAGTATATAGAAGAATTTGTTGAAGAGTGGGAAAATGATGGTTTTCAAGATTTGATAGATAAAAGAATAAATATAGAATCTCAAAAAGCAATAGAACAAATATCTTCAACTGAACTAGATATTAAATCCATAATATTTGATAAATTAAAATCTGAATCTAACAATAAAGAAATAATAGAATTGTTAAAAAGTTTAGATTTTAAAGAATTGTCTCTTATATGTAGAATATTAGTTAAAGATATACCTGATTTAAAAGAAAATCTAGCAACTTATATGAAAGATTTGAAGGATAATAGATAATGTATGCTTTAAAAAACTTAAGAACTTCTAAAACTTCTGAAAAGAAAGAAAAAACTTCTATTGCATTAAATGTATATACTATTATAGAAACAGGAGAAGTACAAATTGGGACACACAGAGAATTTCAATTTAATAGAGACATAAACAAAGACTTAACTATAAGTTTAGTAGAATATATACAAAATGAAATGAAACAAGTATTATCTGAAAAAAACCTAGATATGAAGGGCTTTTATAATGCTTTTAAAAATGAATTTTCTGAATTCTTAATTATTCCAAAATATAAAAGTTTTCTTAATTTTTTACAAAGAAATGGTTTTTATGAAAAGGCTAAAATAACTAAATTAACAAAAGCACAAGCTACTCTTAATAGAGTAGATAAATCAACTAATAAAAAGATTAAATTAAAATTGCCAGAAATAGAAAATATAATAACTTTAAAAGCAACAAATTTATTATCAAAAACTATTAATGAAGATAATTTTAATATTGTTAAAGAAGAAATGATTAAAACTAGAAAATCTATACAATTACTTACTTCAGAAGAGTTAGTGAATATACTTATAGATATAAATAGAAATAAAGGATAAACAATGGAATTATATGGACTAGATAACATAGATACATTAACAGAATATATATATGGAGCATTAAATGATAAAATGGCTTTGGATGTTAAAAAACCTGAAAAAGAAAAGCTCAAAACAGCAAGAGAATTAGCAGATTTTGTATTACATAATACAACTGATAATAAAGATGAAAAATATAATGATGAAAAATACAGAAAAAATATACTAAAAAAAGTGTTTGTATATGATTTCTTTGAAATATTTAATCTTAATGATACTATCAATGGAAGTAAGGCTAAAAAGGTAAATTTTTCTAACTATCTTTTTTTAGAAACAATTAAAAGTATTAATGAAACTACTATTAAACTTGATGTAGAAGAAAATAAAGAAGAAATTTCTAATGAAGATAAATTAATTTCTGAAATAGATAAATATACTTTACCAGACATACAAGAAAAAGAAGAACAATTAATTAATAGTAAAGAAAAGCAAGAATTGTTTAAATTACTTACTTTTACTTATAAATCTATTAATGAAATATTTAACAATAGTTATAAAAAGAACTACAATAGAATAACAGAAGAAAATATAGATAGAGAAATAATAGACCAAGAAAAAGCCATATTAAAGGCTGAAAATATGAAAGATAAAAAAGAAATTTTAAGTAAAATAAAAGGAATGTTTAGTTTTATTTTAAAATTTAAACTTTTGCCAGATGGATATGTAGATAATATAGATTTTAATAGTAAATACTTTAATGAAGAAGAGATAGAAACTATTAAAAGATTACTATCTAAGATAGAAGAGATTATGAAAAAAGAAGATTTTTTAAAATTAAATAGTGTTTTATTAGAAATAAATAAAGAAATAGAACAGTTAAAAGATATATTATCTCATTCAAGTAAAAGTGATTTAACAGATAAAATAATCCCTTTGGTGATAGCAAAAAGACAAAAAGCAACTGAATCATTGCCTAATAAAAAAACAGAATATGATAAATTGGTTTTAGATATAGAGTTTAATGTTAATATGATTTCTAAAATTAAAAAAGAAAAAAAATTATTAAATAATCAAGAAGCAGCAAAAGATAAACTAATGGAATTTCATATACAAAGAATAGATGGTATGGATAATGATGGAACTTATCATTATGATTATATGCAATATACTAATCATAACCTTATACAATATATGATTAAAGAAATTAAAGAAGATTATTATAATAAATTTGGTAACTATGATTTAAAAGAAATAGATATGTTAAATTATTTAACACCTGAATTTATTGAATATATTAAATCAAAAGAAGTTGTTTATGAACAAGTAAGCTCTGTTGAAAGCACTAATTTATATCAAGAAAACTATTTAAGAAATAATTTTCTATTATTAGAATTTAATAAATTATTTAATCTTGAAATAGCAGAACCATTAAAAGAAGTATTAGAAAATGAACATTTTGATATGCTTATGTATATAGCAAAAAGAATTGAAAATGATAAAGGTGTTCATAATGATAATACACAAAAAGAAACACAAACTACAATGATAAAACCAGGTGAGGAGTTCTAAATGAAAACAAAACAAGAAGGTATTATAATTGCCAACACATTAAAAAGTCATTATCAAGTTAAAGCAAAAGAATTTTATTATACATACAATGATAGAGCAGAAACTAATAAAATTACTAATGATTTTTATGATAATTTAGAGAATGAAATAATGACAAATATTAAAAAAGATAAAACAACAGGTGAATATAAAGTTGAAAATATTGGTGAGTATAAATTATCAAAAATGTCTCCAAAAAACAAAATTGATATAACTCATACCAATCCAATTATATCTAGCTATTCAACTTATTTAGCAATGCAAGAAGAATATGAAGGTGTAATAAGTAAAGAAATAGAACTAATTTTTTCTTATTCTAGAGAATTAAATGAAGTATTAAGTGAAGCAATTGGTCAAGAAGATTATGAAAAATGGTTTAAATCTGTAACAGAAAATATGTTTAAAAGGTTTAATAAAAATAGTTCTTCTAAGATAATTGAAGAAAGAACTAATGCTTATGTTAAAGATGGAAATGACTTTGAAGATAGAGAAGGATATACTCCTAGAAATGTAATTTTACATTATCATAAAGAAGATTCTACTGGATATAGATTTCATTCTCATGTTAAAAATTATCCTTTTGTATTTGAAGAAACTAAAAAAGGTGAATTAAGAAGTGCTAAAAATCCTTTAATTCCAGTAGAAGAATTAGAAAAAATGAAAAGAAAGTTTCAAAAAGCAATAGTTAAAAAAATAAAGAAAGTTGCAAAAGAAGGAACAACTATCCAAGATACTATTAAGAAACAATCTATAGAAATAGTTGAAAGAAGATTAAAAAAACTAGAAATAAAATTAGAATTTGTTGAAAATACAAGTATGTTTAATGATACAGAAGAAGATACAACAGATGAAATTTTTGACTTAATGGATGAAATTAATTCAGTTAAAAAAGCTTTGATTGCTTATAAAGGATTGTCTTCTAAATTATTAACAGAATATTTTTATAAGGTAAATCACCATAAATATTTATTCTTAGAACCATTATTTGAAGGTAATTCAATGATAGTAAAAGATGAAGAAGATATAACTTCTTTTTCAATTAGAGCAAAAAGAAAGAAACAAAAACTTACTAAATATTCAAGAAAAACAAAAACTAGAAGAAGAAGATAATCTCTTTTTCTTTTAACTATTTCCTCTAATCCACAATAAAAAATCTCAAATTTAAGATATAATAATTACAAAAATATATAAAAAGATTGCCTAAAATAACTTTTTTTTATCTATTTTTCTTTATAATAATATTAAGAAAGAAACAAAACTTTAAAGGAATCTTAATTATGGAAACAACAAATATATCTATTATAAAATCAGATGTTAATAAAATAATTACAGGGAAAGGTTTTTTATTTTACCAAGATTTAGCTAATAAACCCAAAGAAGAAAATTACTTTGAAATAAAAAATAGACATTATATTTTGAAAAAAGATATAGTTATATTACAAAATAAAATAGAAGAATTATATAATAATAGAGAAGCTAATATTGATACAAAACAAGGTATTTTAATAGATTTAATTACATTATGTATAGAATTAGATACAGTCTCTTTATTAACTTATATTAATAGATTTATAGATATAAAATTTATAAAAGATACACTTTTTTATATACAAGATTTTACTAATTTTAAGCAAAAATTTATATCTGAAAGAGGAAGTGATTATTATAGTTTAATAGATAATGAGTATATAAAAGAATACTTTGTAGCTGGAAAATACACAAAAGATGAAGCTAATAAAATTTATAATATATTAAATAAAATATCAAAATACTCTAATGATATAGAAATAGAAAAATTAAAAAATATTCTAAAAGAAGCAGTTCCAATGTATAATAAAATCATTTCTAATGATAGTAATATTACAGTTGATAAACCTATATTGATTAACACTATTGAAGAATTTAAAGAATTATTATTAGATATTTTAAAACAATCTAATATATATAATAGTGAAGAAATATTTAATAACTTTGCTAAATTATATAATACATTAATAGAAAATGAAATTGATTTAGGTAGTCTTGAAGTGAAAGAAAATACTGTTTATTTTAATAATATATTGTTATTAACTAAACCTAATTTAACAAAAGAAGAATTAAAAAAGTTAGAAGAAGAGAGACAATTTAGAATAGATATGGAATTAGAAGTAGAAGAAATTTCTATGTTTTCAGATACAATATTAAGTGCTAATTTATCTTATCCTATTAATAAAATTATCAATGAAGTATTTGATTATAGAATACAAAAATACAATAATGTTGTAAAAGATAACTCAACCTTAATAGCACAAAGTAATCAAGATAAGATAGATGTTATAAAAAATAAGTTTGTAGAATCAATGGATATTTTAGATAAATTTACACTAATAAATTTAAAGGAAAATATGATTTTTAATTACTTTTTAACAAAAATGAAGCCTTATAAAACTGGTGGAAAAGATTATATAAATAATTTAAAATTACATAATTTGTTTCATTATAATCAATTATCTTCTATCATATTAACTTTAATAATTGATAATAAATTTAAGTCTTTTGGTATTCTAAAAGAATATTTTATAGATATAGATGAGGTTAAAAATAATAAAGATATTTATAAAATAGTATATAAGTATTTAATAAAAAGATATGCTAAAGCTAATGAAAATAAAATCATTAATGTATCATACAATTATATGAATATTGAAAATAATGAATTGTATTTTTATAAAGATTTTTTATTTTTAGAAGAAGAAAACTATAATATTATTAATACAAAAGAAGAAGAATTGGAGCTAAATAAACTTCAATTAGATATACAAAATAGTAAGAAAAACCCAAAAGAAAATAGGTTTTTGTTTATAGATATTGATACAAATTATAGTGAAGATGGATTAGAAATATTAAAAAATAATATTGTTTCTTTTATAAATTCTTCTGGTATTTTATCAAAAGAAATGTTTGAGTACAATAAAAATTCTAATATTTTTAGAAGTGATTTTGTTAAAATAATAGTTAATAATAAATTAAAATCTATTCATATTATATTATTAAATGAAGCAACTTTGATAGATGAAAATGGCAATAATAAAATAATAAATCTAAAAAGAAATAGAGATTTTAAAGCTACTTTTATAGTAGAATCTTTTATAGAAAACTTTAAAGAATCAATTATTATCTAAAATAGGTATTTTTCAATATATCTATTTTTCTAACACTAAATATATCAATAAAAATCTTCACTTCCTTTTGTCCCACTGTTATTTTTTGATATCCTAATAGAAACAATTTAATTTTAAAATTTATCTTCTTCCTTCTTCACTCATTTTTCACTTTTTCAGTTGAATTTTCTCTTTTTCACCACTATTTGACATTAAAATAACACAGTATAACTGTTACTTCCTTTTGTCCCACTACTTTTTAGAGGGCAAAGTCCCTATTTTAGGGGTTTTGTTATTTTTATATTAGCCATAAAAATAGATTTTTTACTACTATTTGATGAAAGTATAGTTCATCTGGTTTTACCTACCTAAAATAGACTATTAAAGACCTATAACATAGCTTGTAATATATAGTATATATGTATTATAATGTTAGATTTTTCCAGTTTAGTTGGTTAAGTGTGTTAAAATGGTAGTTGTGAAGTTTTTTGTCCCATATTATCTTGCTCTACAAAACCCCTTAAAACAAACTTAATCCCACCAGAACATTTTCTAACCTACTGCTATCTGCTACCACACTACCCACAAACAGCAAAAAACACTAAAAAACCATTCCAAAGACCACCCAAAACAGAAGTGAAATTATACAATAAAACAACTTAAAAGGAACTTAAAAATTTCCTTTCTTAAAATTCCTTTTTGATTTGTTTCAATAATACACCAATAAAATTCCTTTTTTTCTAAATTTTTTATTAAACATATATCTACAAACTAATCTTTTAATTTTATATTTTTTTAATGTGATAAAAATAATAATTTGATTTTATTTTATTATAAATATTTTTAAAATACTTTTTTGATTTTCTAATTATATTATTTTAAAAATAATAATTTTGATACAACAACTTCCAGCACAAACAAAATATAAAAGTAATCTTAAAATAATAATTTTTAAACAATAAAAAAATGAGACTAACAACAAACCAACATAAATATAAAATGAAACTTAAAAAGATAAAAACTAATGAAGATATAAAAGCAATCTTAAATTGGTAAGACCAAAATAGATGATAAAAATAAACAGGCATAACATATCAATGTAATAATTAAACTAATCTTAAAAACACACTGCCATTACACAGGCACAAAATTATAAAAATATTTAAACTACACTAACAACTTATTTTAACATACATTACCTTACAAAGACATTAAAGTAAATAAATCTTTTTTTATAATTCAACTTCCTTTAAGCAAGACTATGTTATAATTAGTCATAAGTATATACCTATACAAAAATATTTTTTGTGTCTATAATATAAAGATAAAATAAAACTTAAATGAAATGACCAGATAAACAATCCTTTGTAAATATAAATCTAATCTTAAACCTAACAATACAAACTGCAATAATATTTATAATAAAAAAATAATGAAATAAAAAACAGAAACAGACTACCAGATAAATATAATCTTAAAAATTATTACTACAATTTATTTTTTTTATTATAAATATACCCATAACTTATTTTACCACATATTACCTTTGAAACAAATTAAATTAAAAGAATTATAAAAATACTTTTTTGATATTCACTTACCAGATAAAACCCAATGTAATAATTAAAGTAATCTTAAAATAATAATTTTATAAAAACATAATCAATAATTATTATCATTTAACAAGAATATTTTTTGTAAGAATAAAATCAATGTAAATATAAATCTAATCTTAAATTTGAAATAATAAAATAATTATGATAGAATAAAAATATGATAATAAAACAAATACATTCTGCCTGTAAGAAATATAATATTAAAATCAATGAAGATACTTATGAAGCTTAAACAGATAGCACAAGACCAAGCTATGAACCTTTACAACAAACATAAACAATTAGCAGAAGCAGTAGCAAAAGATATGCATGACAAAATACACAACAACATTGAAGACCAGAAGAAGAAAATTAAAGACACAAAAAAGTTAAAACAATAATATTATACTTACATCTTATTTTAACATACATTACCTTAAAACCATATTAAGAAAATCTTTAAGTTTCAAAATTAAGTTTCAAATTCCCTTTTTTAATTCTTAAATAAAATTCACTAATAACAGGGTTTTAAGGTTTGATAAATATAAGTCTAAACTTAAACTTTCACTTTCCCCTTTAGTTTAGGGATTTGCTGATTTACATAATGTATATTCTATTGACTTTTTTTGTAAAAACAGTTTAAGTTTCAGATTGGTTTTATTTTTAATGCAAAAAGAATTTAACAATTTACATCCATTCTTGATTATACCAGATATATTAACAGGTTGGATTTTGTAATA
>Ga0256824_10000750_pt1 | contig 12634 bp, 11 predicted proteins | sample CV67metaG_FD_191570 | JGI IMG/M metagenome (GOLD analysis project Ga0256824, IMG submission 191570) | Hydrothermal vent microbial communities from East Pacific Rise, Pacific Ocean - CV67 | ecosystem: Environmental > Aquatic > Marine > Hydrothermal vents | place: Pacific Ocean: East Pacific Rise...
CAGTAAAAAAATTCCAACTTGTCTCAGTTATTAAAATACTAACCATTATTGTGTTACGCTATACAAAACGTATTAACCATGCAAAAATGAAATATAAGATTTTAGAGATCTCTGAAGAGATTATCACAAAAGAACAAATTACTCAGTTTGTAGATACCTTAGCTCCTTATGTGAATCAAGAACTTCTAAATATTATTCAAGACCGTGATAATACAACTATTTTGGCGACTGCTGCACCCATGTTCTATGCACAAAATATTAAAGAGCTGTATCACTTTGATTTTGTGGTTGCCACTGATGATCTTAGGCAGTCTCCATGGCAGGAAAACATACGTGAAATAAAAGCACAAAATGTAAAAAAACTCTTTACTGCAAAGGGCTTTAATACTAAAGATGCTGTTTTATATACTGATCACCATGATGATATGCCTTTAATGAAGATCGTCTCAGTTACATATCTTATTAATGCAAGTGAGAAAACAAAGCGTCTTGTAAACGAGTCTCATATCAATTTTAAACTAAGTGAATAAATATTTAACTCAATAGAGAGATGCATGTCTTTAAAGATTCTCTCCAGTATGGAATTTGGATACCATATGTATCTTTTATTTTCTCTTTATTTAGTATACTATATAAAGGTCGTTTCGCTGGTGTTGGATATGCTTTTGTACTAATAGGATATACCTTACATTCAATTTTAGTGATTTCAAAAATTGCCTGTGCAAAATCATACCAAGAACAGGCACCTTCATTACTATAATGATAAATAGACACATCTTTACTATCATCTTTACTATCAAGTATTGTTAATATAGTACGAGCAAGATCTCTTGCATAAGTAGGCGTACCTATTTGATCACATACAACATTTAGTTCATCTCTTTCACGACCTAAACGAATCATAGTTTTTACAAAATTATTTCCAACACTACTATATACCCATGAAGTACGAATTATTACGGCACCTTCAGGTTTTATATTTAAAATTGCCTCTTCACCTGCTAATTTAGACTTACCATAAATACCTTGAGGATTAGTACTATCATCTTCTTTTAAAGGCATATGACTTGTTCCATCAAAAACATAATCTGTTGAAACATGTATGAACTTCAAACTATATTCTTTTGCAAGTTCTGCCATATATTGTACAGCTTTTGTGTTCACACTATACGCTGTTTCACTCTCTTTTTCAGCATTATCTACCGCTGTATAAGCTGCACAGTTAATAATAGTATCTATCTCATTTTCACTAACAAAACTTTTTAAAGCTTCTTTATTTGTAATATTTAAAGTATCACTATTTGTAAAATAGAATTTATCTAAACAATCTTTATTTGAAACCAAATATTGAAACTCTGTTCCTAACTGCCCATTCGCACCTGTTACAAGAATATTCTTATGCATATAAATTTACCCCATAATCAAATAAGTCAGCATCTTTTAATACTGGTTGTTTTGTGTCTTTATCAGAAAGTTTTAACTCTGAGGTATCCATCATCCAATCAATACCTATTTCACTATCAGAAAACAACACACCTCTATCATTTTCAGGAGAATAATAGTTATCGACCTTATAAGCAAATACAGTATCGTCTTCCAATACAACAAATCCATGTGCAAATCCACGAGGAACAAAGAGTTGTCTTTTATTCTCAGCACTTAATTCTACTGCAACATGTTCACCAAAAGTAGGACTTCCTTTTCTAATATCAACAGCAACATCAAGTACACTACCTTGTATTACACGTACTAATTTTGTTTGAGATGCCGGACTTAACTGATAATGTAATCCTCTCAATACACCCCTAGAACTCTTAGACTCGTTGTCTTGACAGAAATTTACTTTAAATCCTAAAAATGTTTCTAATTTATCTTGTCTAAATGTCTCTACAAAGTATCCTCGATCATCGCCATGTACTTGAGGATCAATAATAATTACATCCTCAATTTTTGTTCTTGTAAATTTCATAACCATTCCCTTTTTACTTTTCTTTAATCATAAAAACACTATCTATCTAAAAATACTTTCTAATTATACTTATAACTTTACCTAAAGTAATTTAATACTTACTCAATTTTCATACAAATCAATATCAAAAGCCAAAGCTTCTGAAACAACTTTGCTTCCCTTATTATTAAGGTGAGACCTATCTGCAAAATGACTATCATCTAAATGTAGTTTTTTATGTAAGTTAATAAATGTTCCATTATAGGGGCTTAAGATTGATTTCATTTCATCAGGAAAGCTCTGCATAATATCTTTTATATGTGGATATTTATCAATCATGGCTTGTCTATATGGTGTTTGCACAAAATAAAATTTAATTTTTTTCGCTTGTGCTTTTTTTAACATACGTTCAAGTGCTTTTAATGCATTTGGATGCTGTCCTGCACCATCCACCTTTATCCATCTTTTTTGTATAATATCTTTACCATGCATATTTAGAGGGGCACTTCCAGTATAATCAAAATTAAGATAAGAAAATTTATGATTATCTCCATACTCTTTTACCCAACTAAGCTGACGATCTCTACAAAATAATATATCCTTACAACCATTAAATAAAAACTTTTCATATTCTAATGGATTGAGTGTATGATTTATATATCTTTTTAAAAAATTTACATCAAAATTTTTAAAACTATTTGCATGATTAAAGCTAGTGAATTGCCCAGAATAAATAATACGTTCAAGCTTTGGAAATACATCTGTCAATCCAAGTATTTGTTCAACCTGTGGTGCATCAATAGACCATACAGATAAATTTAATACGTGACTTACTTTTTGACTATCCTTTTCTAAATAAATACCTTGTATATTATTTAAGGCTAAAGAAGAACCTATAACAACGGTATCAATCTCATCTATATTAACATGCTCTCTGATAAATTGTATCTTGGCATCAAAAGAGATATGATCCATGATAGGGATAGGATAATGTTTCGCGAAATAGACAACATAACCTATAGTACTTACTATAATTAAACCCAAAATACTAAAAAGTACTTTCACATATGTTTTACTGCGTAACATCACTCTCCTATCTTCTGATTAAAAATTAAAATAAATAAATTCACTTTTTCTATATAACATAAAAATAGATAAGAAAAAGAGTACTGTCAAAATCATATAAAAAAGGTTCGGTTTAAACTTTTTCTTCCATTCCATAGAATTTGGAAACACTAAAATAATAATAAAAGTTGCCAATAACCAAAATCCTAAGTAGAATTCACCTTGATAAAGTTTAGACCAAGTTCCAGATGTGATTTCCCAATCTTTTAAGAAAGAAAAATATTCTACCCACGATACAGGTAAAATGATTGCTCCCGTAAACATCCCCTTAAGTACTTTTATTGCTGACTCAAAATTCAGTGCACGGAAAAAGACCCACGCGATATTTATAAAGTTAAATGTAATAAACCATGCCAATAGCGTGTTCATTTTAAAACCTAATTTTTGCCATGCACGGTGGACAACCAAAGCAAAACCATGCAACATTCCCCACAAAACAAAAGTCCAGCCTGCACCATGCCAGATACCACCTAAAACAAAGGTAGTAAAAAGATTAGTATATGTCCTTACTTCCCCTTTTCTATTGCCTCCAAGTGGTATATAGATATAGTCTCTTAAAAATCTTGAAAGTGTAATATGCCACCTTCGCCAAAAATCTTGTATACTTGTTGCCTTATATGGAGAGAAAAAGTTTTTGGGAATTTGTATATTAAATAGCAGTGCTATACCTATAGCCATATCGGTATAACCTGAAAAATCAAAATAGAGTTGAAAGGTATAAGAGAGTGAAGTAACCCATGCTTCTAACATATTCAGTTCTTGTGCTACGTCAAAACCTTGTGTTGCCCATATAGCAAAAGTATCAGCGATAACCACCTTTTTAAAAAGTCCCATAGAGAAGATAAACAGCCCCAATGCTATATTACGATAACTCATCACTTTATTTTTAAGCATATCAAACTGTGGCATCATCTCAGCATGGTGAACAATAGGACCTGCTATCAGTTGAGGGAAAAAGGTAACAAACACTGCATAATTTAAAAAATCATACTCTTTAGTCTCACTACGGTAACTGTCTACTAAGTAGGCAATCTGTTGAAACGTATAAAAACTTATTGCTAAAGGAAGTGCCAAATGTAAAAGTGAAATATCACTTCCGATAACACGATTTATATTCAAAATGAAAAAATCAGAATATTTAAAATATCCAAGAAGTGCCAAGTTAAAAATAATACCAACACTTAAAATCTTTTTAGCAGAATACGTACGAGATTTTTGATTATATTGTGAAAGTTCACGCCCTAAAGTATAGTTAAATAACATAGAAATCAAAATTAAAGGTAAGTAAACAATATTCCACCATGAATAGAAAAAAAGTGATGCAAAAACCAAAAAGGCTTTACTTGCTTCTGTTAATCGTTTTTTATTAAGATAAAAATAAACAAAAAATGTAAGAGGAAGAAAAAAGAAGATAAATGCATACGAATTAAACAGCAAGTGATCTCCAGATTATAGTTTTTCATAATTATAACTAGATGAACTTAAAAGCCATATTAGTATTATTTGACAATAATTAATCAATTTCATAAAGACTTAATTGTTCAATCTTATATACTCCTAATTTTCTAGCTATATCGACTCTTAATCCTTGATTAATATACTTACTTGGTATAACAATATTCATATGATTTATACCTTTTGTAAGTAATATGCTATAGCGGCTTGCTTCACTATATTGCGCTGATTCTGATTCTTTATAATATAGTTGAAAAAGTGTCTCTTGTGTACTTACTATACTTAAACATAACAGAGATTGTTTTGTACTACTTTTAGTTTTGTTTAAAAGCATAAGTGGGTCATTGTGTGTGACAACAGCTTCAACATAAGACCTTTTATATTTTAAATTAAAATCATCATTTTTGATAAATGTAAATTTTTGATCTTTTATATCAAAGATGATCTTTTTATTCTCCGGCTTAGCATGTATGCGCTTATCAAGAGTATAAATACCTCCATCTTCTAAAAAAGGCATATTTTTCAACAGTAACCTTGTCTCTTCAATCCGTTTATCTATATTTTTTGTAGTGATAAAATGTTCATTATCTTGAATAGACTTAATCATATAGTCACCAATACTTGGTATAAAATGACTTCCTTCAAACCAATTTTTTTGGTCGAGTGAGATATCACCTAAATCATAAAAATCATAAAAACCTGTTACTTTTACAAGTTCCCTTTTAAACTCCTCTATCTTCTCTTGATCATAAGAAAGATATGTTTTATAATAAATAGGATACATGAATACTGTCAAATTAATATCATATTCTTCACATAATTTTTTTATTTGAGATACTTCCTCTACCGCTTCTTTTACTCTAAATTTACCGGTATATCCTAATGTTGCCGCAGGTATCTGTCGTATAGACTGATTTTTAACAATATGTTCTTGTTTCCTTGCCCTAGGTATCCGTTCCATAGGATAGGTCACCTCTTTTGTTTCAATTAAGTCTCTTTTTTCTGTAAGTATATTAATAGACTCAGGTATTAATCTAAATAACCAATAGCTATACATTTGTGCATTACCTATGATGCTATTTTTATTAATCAGACGGTGTAAATTCTCTGTATGGTCTTTCCAAATATCAAAGTCATTAATACCTATCCATACATTTTTCACTTTGACCCCGTTTTCCAAAAGTACTTTTAAAGTATGTAAATAGGTCGTAACCGTACCAAAACCATGACTCATATTATATGCATCTTTTGAAATGCGACTTACATCTATAAATCCACCCCTAGAAGAACCATATACCAATGTGTCATATTTCTCTTTATTTTCAAGTAAGTATTCTACTTTCAAAAAGAGTTTATGCGGATGAAATTTTAAATATCGCATCTTATAATCATGATGTAGTATACGCGAAGGGTCAGTGATATAATTACTGATAGGTAAAATAGAGAAGACGAGGAAAGCAATACCTAACACCATAAAACTAAAATATTTTTTACTCATTATCAATCCACTAAAAATTAAAATATAAAAATTCAGAGCTAGGATTACTAGCAATTACAATTAAAGAAATACCAAATAAAATACCTATTACTATAGCCCAAATAAATGGAATCTGTTTCATCTGTATAAACCTATCTTTTAAATCATGTACATTTTTAGCGTACAACGAAAGTATAAATCCTATCAGGAGTAATATAAACATATAATTTACCATATTAATACTCACATATTCTGACAGAGGGTGCGTATAATGTAACATATGAGGAAACTGTTTTGATTTTGAAAATAGATCTCCATCCATAGTAAACATGGCATGCAATACTTTTAGAGCCGAATCAAATGATGTTGCACGGAAAAATACCCATGCAATATTAATGAAATTAAACGTTACAAACCATGCCAAAAGTGTAGGCATTCGTAAACCTAACTTTTTCCATGCGCGGTGCAGGACTAGTGCCAAACCATGCAATGCACCCCATACTACAAATGTCCAACCTGCCCCATGCCAGATACCTCCTAGTAAAAATGTAATAAACAAATTACTATAAGTTCGTATCTCACTTTTTCTATTACCTCCTAAGGGGATATAGATATACTCTTTTAAAAAACGAGAAAGTGTAATATGCCATCTTCGCCAAAAGTCTTGAATATCTGTTGCTTTATAAGGAGAATCAAAATTTATAGGAAGTCTAATATTAAACAATAGTGCTGCACCAATAGCCATATCTGTATATCCAGAAAAATCAAAATAAAGTTGGAATGTATAGGAAAGTGATGTCATCCATCCTTCAAGCATTGTCAAGCTTCTTTCAACATCAAAACCTTGTGTTGCCCAAATAGCAAACGAATCAGCAATCACAACCTTTTTAAATAGACCTATTACAAAAATAAAGATTCCCGCTGCAATATTATGAGATTGCAATACTTTATTTTTTAATTGTGCAAACTGTGGCATCATTTCAGAATGATGCACAATGGGTCCTGCTATGAGCTGAGGGAAGAACGTGACGAATACCGTATAATTTAAAAAGTCATATTCATGTGTCTCCCCTCTGTAACTATCTACTAAATAGGCAATCTGCTGAAAAGTATAAAAACTAATGGCTAAAGGTAACGCAAGGTGAAGTAAAGACACTTCCGAAGTGGAGATAATATTAAAGTTTTCAATAAAAAAATCTGCGTATTTAAAATAGCCTAAAAGTGCTAAATTAAACACAATTCCTACAGATAGCAGTATTTTAGGGGAGTAGTTTCTCTTTTCATTATTATGTTTTGAGAATTCTCTTCCCAAACTATAGTTGAAGAGTATTGAGATTAAGATAAGGGGAAGATAAACTATATTCCACCAGGAATAAAAAAAGAGAGAAGATAACACAAGAAATGCCTTACTTGCCTCTGTTAATCGTTTTTTATTAAGATAAAAATAGATTACAAAAGTAACCGGAAGAAAAAAGAATATAAATATATAAGAGTTGAATAGCATAAAGTCATATCCTAATCTAAATTAAAGTGATTCAGATAATTATATCCAGCTATTACTTAATTTTTTAATATCTAGACTTTTTTTTATAAAAAAATTAAGTTATAATAAGAAAAATTAAAACGCAACATGATAGTAACATACCAAAGGAACTTGTATGATTAATATATATATAAAATCACTCATATTTTCTCTACTACTGTCTACGATACTATATGCAGGACCTACACGTATCATGCCTCTAGGTGACTCTATTACACAAGGGATTAATGGATCTTTAGCAGAAAAGTATCAAAGTTCCTATAGAAGTTCACTATGGAACTTGCTCAATAATGCTGATTATGACATAAACTTTGTAGGTTCTCAATCTCAGGGCTATGCATTATTACCTTCTTTCGATTATAACCATGAAGGATATGCTTGGTGGACTAGCCAAAATATTGCAAGTCATGTTTATGGTTTTTTAGCAAATAACCCTCCAGATATTATTTTGCTCCATATAGGAAGTAATGATGTCTCTCCTAATCAAAGCAATTCTAGTAGTGTTTCTGGTCTAAATAACATATTAAATCAAATTGATTATTATGAACGAGACTATAATCATCCAATTAGAGTAATATTAACAACAATAATTCAGAGAACTACGTACCATCAAACATTAAGAGACTACAACCGAAACTTAATCAATTTGGCAAATACACGTATTGCTAATGGTGATAAAATTACGTTGATTGATATGGAATATGGTGCAGGTTTCACAAATCATGACTATTCAGATAGCGTACACCCAGACGGTAGTGGATATCATAAAATGGCAAATGTCTGGTTTAATGCACTAAAAAATATTTTACCGCCACCTACAGCCAAAGATGACTATGCATGGCTTATTCCTGTTTATCATGTTATATTAAATTAAGATATTTTATAAGCACATTAATCATTAACATTGTATACTTCTAGATAAAATATATTGCATGAGGTGGATCAATTGAAAGTAGTTTTATTAGCAGGTGGATTTGGAACAAGAATAAGTGAAGAATCAAACCTCAAACCAAAGCCAATGATTGAAATAGGTGGTAAACCTATTTTATGGCATATCATGAAACAGTACTCACACTACGGGTACAACGATTTTGTTATTTTATTAGGCTATAAAAGCTACGTAATTAAAGAATACTTCGCAAACTATTTTCTACATCAAAGTGATGTAACTATTGACTTAAAAAATAACAATATGGAAATACATAATAACTCTAGTGAACCATGGAAAGTGACTTTAGTTGATACAGGTCTAAACACTATGACTGGTGGACGTATAAAAAAAGCACAAAAATATATAGGTGATGAACCATTTATGCTCACCTATGGTGATGGGGTTTCTGATATAAATATCAAAGAACTTGTTGATTTTCATAAAACACACAAAAATGCACTTACTATGACATCTGTACAACCAGAAGGTCGTTTTGGGGCACTTGAGATTGAAACAAACGGTCAAGTCTCTAGTTTTATAGAAAAACCAAAAGGTGATGGACACTGGATAAATGCAGGATTCTTTGTTTGTGAACCAAAAGTCTTTGATTATATCACGGAAGGTGATTCCACTATATTTGAACAAAGTCCACTTGTCAATCTAGCTAAAGACAATGAGATTAATGCCTTTAAACATACTGGTTTTTGGAAACCTATGGATACCCTTCGTGATAAGATTGCACTCAATGATATGTATGATCAAGATACTGCACCATGGATAGTATGGAATGACTAAGCTTTTTGCTGGTATTTACAAAGATAAAACTGTACTCCTTACAGGTCATACAGGATTTAAAGGTTCTTGGTTAGCATTTTGGCTTACACAAATGGGTGCTAAAGTCATAGGCTATTCGCTAGAAGCACCAACCCAGCCAAATCATTTAACCTTGTTAGATTTTGACATGGTATCTATCATTGGAGATATTAGAGACCAGGAAAAACTTGATGCTGTATTTGCAAAATACTCTCCAGATATTGTATTTCATTTAGCCGCACAAGCACTTGTTAGACTCTCTTATGATGAACCCATTGAAACGTTTGACACCAATGTTATGGGCACACTTAAAGTATTTGAAGCATGTAGAAAAACATCTTCAGTGAAAGCCATAGTGAACATAACAAGTGACAAAGCCTACGAAAACAAAGAGTGGATATGGGGATACCGTGAAAACGATCCTATGGGTGGGTATGATCCATATAGTGCATCAAAAGGATGTGCTGAACTTGTAGCCAATTCATACCGTAACTCATACTTTAACCTTTCGGAGTATGGTCATAGTCACAATGTCTTACTTGCAAGCTGTAGAGCGGGTAATGTTATAGGTGGTGGTGACTGGGCACAAGACAGGCTAATAACAGATATTATGCTTGCTGTAAGTCGTGGAGATAAAGTTGAAATCAGAAACCCTCATGCAACACGACCTTGGCAACATGTACTTGAACCATTAAGTGGCTACTTAAACATTGGGCAGAAATTACTTGAAGGTAAAAAAGAGTTTGCAGAAGGATGGAATTTTGGTCCAGAAAATGAAGGTTCAATTACCGTGCAAAAAGTAGTTGAATCTGTTAAAAAGTATTGGGATAGCATCGACTATACTATTGCAACTGTAGATAAAAACCTTCATGAAGCTAACCTACTTAAATTAGATTGTTCTAAAGCAAATATTTTATTAGAGTGGACCGGTGTATGGAACAGCGATACAACATTTGAAAAAACAGTCACATGGTATAAATCTTTTTATCAAGAGAAGCAAGTTTCTACCTTAGACAATCTACGTTCATATATTACAGATGCCTCTACAAAAAACTTAGCTTGGGCTACTTCAAACTAATATCACATACTTTGATATTTTACAAACGGAGAATATAAATGAAAATAGTTGTTACAGGTGTCACCGGTTTTATAGGGCATGCAATTGTTGAAAGATTACTAAAAGAAAATCATATAGTATATGTTATTACTAGAGCAGATACTGACACATCGTCTATTCCAAATGATATTCACACTTTTGTAGATGATGGAAATACCCAAAAGATGCAAGACTTTTTTCAAGACATAAAACCAGATGGTGTTTTACATCTAGCATCTTTGGTTTTAGTTAACCACACACTTGATGACATTGAGACTTTAATTGTTTCAAATATATTATTCTCTACACGTTTACTAGAGGCATCGGTAAACAGTCATGTAAAATGGTTTATCAACACAGGTACATTTTGGCAAAATTACAATGATGAAGACTATAACCCCGTAAACTTATATGCAGCAACAAAACAAGCATTTGAAGATATTGCAAAGTACTATTACGAAACACAAAAAATTAATTTTGTCACCATCAAACTAAATGATACTTTTGGTACAAATGACACCCGTTCAAAAATATTTAATCTATGGGGTAAAGCTGTAGCTAATAATGAAAATTTAGGTATGTCCCCAGGTGAACAAATTATAGATATCTCGTATATAGAAAATATTGTAGATGCATATATCCAAATGCTTACACAACTACAAGTTGATGACACCTATACCTATGCAGGTGATGTATATGCAGTAAACTCTGAAGAGCGTATGTCCCTTCAAGCATTGGCCAAAGTATATGAAGAGGTGACACAAACTTCTGTTGACATTACTTGGGGTGGTAGACCATACAGAGACAGAGAAGTCATGATACCATGGACAAAAGGTAAAGCAGTCCCCGGATGGAAACAAAACATATCACTACGGGATGCTATAGTAACAGTGATGAATAAAGGAAAGTAATGAAACAATTAGAAAATGAAAAGACTATTGTTCTAGGTGCAGGTATCTCTGGTCTATCAGCAGCCTACCACTTGGGCTTAAAAGGTTATAAACCAACTGTTTATGAACAAGACTCTGAATGGGGTGGACTTTGTGGTAATTTTACAATAGATGGATTTAGGTTTGACAAAGCAGTACACCTCTCTTTTGCTAAAAGTGAATATGTACAAGAACTTTTTAAAAAATCTACAGAAATAATAGGACATCCTCCTATAGCTTCTAACTACTATAAAGGCTACTGGTTAAAGCATCCCGCTCAAAATAACCTAGCACCACTCCCCTCAGATGTAAAAGTAAAAATCATCACAGACTTTATAGAAAATAAAGATGTAAAACGTGAAGTAACGAACTATGAAGAATGGTTAAGAGCACAATATGGTGACTACTTTGCAGAAAACTTTCCTATGAAATACACACGTAAATATTGGACCGTAGAAGCTTCTGAACTTTCAACTACATGGTGTGGTGCAAGATGGTATCAACCAAGTATCCCTGAAGTTTTAGAAGGTGCTTTTACCACAGAAACACCCAATACGTACTATGCAAATGAGATGAGATACCCTGCTACGGGAGGATACAAAAGTTTCCTAAGTATTATGGCACAAAATGCAACCATTAAACTCAATAAAAAAGCAATTGCAATTAATAGCAACTCTAAAGAAATTAAATTTGAAGATGGTACGACAGAGAGCTATGAACACTTAGTTTCTAGTTTACCTATCCCTTATGTGGTTTCTATACTCAATGATGTTCCTCAAGATGTTATAGAGGCAAGTGAACGTCTTTATGCATCCTCTGTTGCGATTGTATCTTTAGGATTTTCTAAACCTGATATACCCGAATACCTATGGTACTACATCTATGATGAAGAGTATCTACCTGCAAGATGTTATTCTCCAAGTATGAAATCTCCTGACAATGTTCCATCAGGATGTAGCTCTGTACAATTTGAAATTTACTTCTCTAGAGAAAAAGCATTGGCATTAGAAGGTGATGACCTTATTAATCATATTATTGATAAAGGTGTTGAAATGGAACTCTTCAATAGAGAAGATATTGTTGTCAAAGATACACGTATTTTACCTTATGGGAATGTTGTCTTTTATAAGGGTATGGAAGCTGACCGTAAGATAGTACAAGATTACCTAGAATCAGTAAATATCCATCGTGTAGGACGTTTTGGAGAATGGGCATACCTATGGACAGACCAATCTTTACTTAGTGGTAAAAAAGTTGCAGAAAAAGAGTTATAGATGACACTAAAAAATAAAATCACTATCATAGAAAGAAAAAAAC
>Ga0256824_10000751_pt1 | contig 12627 bp, 11 predicted proteins | sample CV67metaG_FD_191570 | JGI IMG/M metagenome (GOLD analysis project Ga0256824, IMG submission 191570) | Hydrothermal vent microbial communities from East Pacific Rise, Pacific Ocean - CV67 | ecosystem: Environmental > Aquatic > Marine > Hydrothermal vents | place: Pacific Ocean: East Pacific Rise...
CAAAACGTGTCAAAGAAGTAGAGGCGATAGCCACTTCTAAAGACTATGTGACTGGAGCTTATGCTATTAATGCAGGACGTGAGATACGTGTGATGGTCAATGCACAAAAAATGTCAGACAATGAAGCAGTGCTCCTTAGTAAAGAGATAGCCAAAGAGATACAAGAAAAGGTGCAGTATCCTGGTGAGATAAAAGTGAATGTTATTAGAGAAGTTCGTGCGACGAGTTATGCAAAGTAAATGTGAATTGTACGTAAAATGAAAAAAAACCAAAAAGCCCTCATCAGACATAATCTTATCTACCAAAGACTCAATCAGGGAGAAGTAGTCAATGTTAAAAAACTCTCAGAAGAGTTTGGTGTAGGGGTGCGTACCATACAAAAAGACCTCAATGAGAGACTTAGTAGTATCTACTCTATTGAATCATTAGGCGATGGGAACTACAGATTTTCGCAAAACCACTGTTTTAAGGGTGCAGATGGGGAAGAAGAGTCTATTGCTATCTCACTTATGAAAGAGCTTCAGCACAGCGCCATTCCTGAAATGGATGATTACATAAACGCTGCATTGCCTACAAGTAGTAATTATGATGATATTTTTGTTTTTGGTATGCATTTTGAAACTATAGATGATGTAGAAGCATTTAATACATTGATAAAAGCGATTAAATGGAAGGTAGGTGTGGAGTTTGTTTATACCAAAGCAGATGGAAGTAGTAAAAAAGTATCTGTAGACCCCTACCGTCTTGCCAACTTTCAGAACTACTGGTATCTTGTAGCGTATGATCCTTCTGTGGAGATAGTTAAAACCTATTACCTCAAAAACATTACCAAACTCCAAATGCTTTATGAAAACTTTACAGGTAATGCTCAAATAGAAGCAGACCTAAACAAGGTATGTAACTCTATGGACTCTGTTTGGTGGAATGGTGAGAGGCAGACCTGTTTATTAAAGGTGAATGGTATAGCCAAGTATTATATAGAACGTGATTTACCTGATGGTATGGAGATAGTAGAACAGAATGATGATTTTATTATGGTACGTATGTTCTATCATAATGAGATAGAGATTTTCTCATACGTGAAGAGTTGGATACCGCATATTAGGATTATGGATAATGATGCACTTTCTAAAAAATTAACCAATCAGTTATTGGTGTTTTTGGAAGGGTAGCGAACTAAAGGGTCGTTTAAATATAGTATACTCTGTATTGGACAATATAAGGATATATTTGAAATGAGAAATAAACTATAAGGATTGATGTTGAATAAAATTATAATTTTTTGTTTGATAGTAAGTAGTGTTTTTGCTTACAATTGTAAACAAGAATATGGAAAGTTTCCTATCCTGGTTAATGAGGGATGGTCATATCGTATAGATAATAAAATAGACAAGTTTGGATGCGAAATTATTTCAATATATGATATATTAAGAAAATATGATGCAGTAGAGTTGATAGATGCAATAGATAACAATCCCGAAATGATAACTCAACTATTAAAACTTTTTAGACATAAAAAAGTTTTGGGTTTAATGGCTACAAGCCCTATTGTCAAGAATCTTTTGATTGAAAACGCTAACAATATACAGCTTTTAGAGAACATTAATTATCTTTTTGAAAAATATCTTAACTATGCTGTAGAAAAAGAAATTTTTAAAAATCCAGTCTATTTGAACTATTTTATTTTAGCTGCAGCCAATTCAACAAAAAAACAACAGACAGATAAAATTTATAGAAAACTCAAAAAGTTCTCTCTTAAGGGGTTGGAAGTCTTCTCGTTTGTATATGGAACAATTGGAGATGAATATGATTTTTCATATCTTCTGGAAAATTTTATCACGCTTAAAAAAACTTTATCAAAAAATCAATTACAACAAATAGCACAATATCCTGAGTATTTAGCATACTTTTTATATCCATCTAAGGAAGAGATGAAAATATATGGTACGGAGGAAGAAGTTTACAATCAACAAAAAAGATTTCAAAAACTTATGATCTCTATTTATAAAAATATCTACAAGTATTATCAGTACAAGTCAGATAGTGATGAAAATGTTATGGCACTGTTGACGATGAAATATATATACCCTTATGTGGTTGTAAATAGAAACTACTATGAACTGGAAAAGCTTTTCTCAACTTTGATAGATAAAGAGTATATTCATAAATTATGGGTAGAAGTCGGAAATGAAAATAAATGCAATAAGAAACAAATTGAAGAACTGTTTGCTGTTTTTGGACAAGATACCTTAAATAATATACTAAGATTACAAAAAGACGAGAATAATTTGTATCATCAACTTTTGAGCTGGAAATCTCAAAGTAAAAGTATTTTTTCTTTAGCCTATGTTACAAATGTTTATAATGATTTCCCAAATAGACAGTGGAAGGTATTTAAAAACCTACTTTATAATTTATCGGATGATTCTTACTCTAACATTCCAGTATTAAAAAGATTGGAGAATGTTGGTTATTTTAAAAATATAGTACAGAATCAAAATTATAGTAAATATGTCCAGAAAAATGAAGATGATGCAAGTGGAAAGTCTACATTAAAATACAAATTTATTCTTTTTACTTCTTATCCTTCTGATAATGATCCTTCTGCGTATGAGTTGATTTTAGGTGAAAAATTGACAGATGCCAATAGAACATTAAACTCACTTTATGCAGTTTCTATAGAAGAATTGGAAACACATAATTTCACACTCTTTGAAAAAAATATGGAAATGGTAGATAATGTTGATACAGCCTTAACTGTTGCGGCAATTATTGCAGCTCCATTTACTGGCGGTGTCAGTTTGAGTTATGTTGCTACAAAAGAAGCTGGAAAGATTGCTGCCAAGAAGGGTATCAAGTATTATGCAAAGAAATTGGCTTTAAAGTCACGTAAACTAATGAATAAAGGTATTTATAAGGCCCGAAAGATAAGAAATATATTAAAAAAACCAAGTATTGGAACGAATCCCAAAAGTAGTTTAGGACATATGTTGGACAAAGCTGAAGATAAGTTTTCAACTTTTACGATAGGTGCAATGGTGGGTGGAATGTTATTTTTAGCTATGCCAAATGATTTAGAAGCGAAACAAATATGTGAAGAGGAAGAAAAATGAAAAGGTTAGTACTGGTGTTTTTAATTGGAGTTGTAAGTATGTATGGTGGATTTAAAAGCCAGGCATTTAAAAGAAGTATTAAAAATATTCCGCCAAATAGATTGGCAAAAACAGTGAAAGAGTTTGGCTCTTCAAAAAGTCTCAAAGAGATAACAAGTAAGATAAGTATGAAAAAACTCACTCCCATAGATAAACTTGCAAAGACTGCTGAAGGAATTGCCAAAAAAAGTCCTATAAATGAAAAATTGATGAGTGTTAAAAATCCATTAGATGCTATGTACCTTTATTCAAAGGGCGGAGATACACTATTTAATAGTATAGGAAAATTGTCGAGGCAGACAGCTACATTAAGTAGAAATACTATTAAAAAAGTAAGTACAAAGATACCTAATATACGCAAGATAAGTACACTTTCCCAAAAACAGCTTTTAGAGAGATCTGTCAAGGTGATTAAAGCTACTGGAGATACTGGTTTAAAAATTGTTAAAGGGATTGGGAAGTTAGCAAACGACAATAAGTTTAGTGCTATTGCAGGTGTGATGTATGCTTGGTATTTGGCAGATCCTCATGGTTTTAAAGAAAAACTGGATGAGTTTGGTGGAAACTTACAAGAGTTTGCATCCTATGTGGGTGGTTTAATAGGAGAAGCGGTCGTTGCAGGAGCACAAGGCTTTTTTAGTGGTGTATGGAATGCCGTAAAAGAAAAAATGGACTGGATGACAGGAATTATTTTAGGTAGCATTGCTTTACTGTGGTTACTGTTTAAATTTAAAGATAGTTTGAACTTCCAAAAACTGTATAGTAGAAAAGAAGAACAAGAACCTAGAAAAAGAAAAAAAAGAGGAGGGAGATTTTAATGTTTGAGAGAAAAGGTGAATTCAATTTCGTATTGATTGGCGCGAAAAGCACAGGGAAGACATGGTATATCAAACACCTTGCAAAACGAGAAGCTATTACAGCAATTGATGATAATACTATCAAGTATATAGATATTATTTCTGAACAAGACAAAGCAACCAGTATTTCATATACTGAACTTTTTTTTAATTACAAAGATGATACTTACAATATTGAATTTCAAATTGATGATTATGATGGAAACTTTGTTGAAACATGGCATGAACATGAACAAAATAGTGAATATAAAGAAAAATTGACGGAATATGTAAAAGAGTCCGAAGGAATTTTTATATTTTTACCCTATGAAAGTGAAAGCGATGCTGTTAGATTTGACAGTATGCAAAAAGAGACCGATGTGTTCATTAGTAAAATCAAAGAGGAGTATGGTGAAGAGCATAGTGAATTGCCTATTCCGGTAATTATTGTGGTATCTAAATGGGATCAAAGTCCGGATTATGGAAAAAAGAATGAGTTTGAAAAAGCTAAAGAGTACATTGAGTCAAACCCAACACTAAAACTGATAAAAAGAAAAATACAAACTCACTTTAAATATATTGATGTAATTCCTCTTTCTTCGGCAGAAGACTACAATGTAGAGCTGCCAATTAGAATGTGTTTAGACAAAACATTTATGAATTGGGAAGAGAAAATTGTAAGCCTGAAAGAAAATAAAGAAGAGTTCCTGATTTTTCTAAAACCTATTCTATATGATATTCGTTTTTACAAAGATGGTAAATACAAAAAACTTTATGATGAAGTTGAAGAAGAAATAGCTCAAAAGTATTTGAGTGAGATCAAAAAGTTAAAAACTATTGATGCATTTGAAAAGTATTATAATGAAGCCTACAAATCAGTTAGAGAAACATCAGATGGTGTTGAAGAATATAACATACTGGAGTCTTTAAGTGAACGACATATACAGGAAATAGAAAAAGTAAAGCAGCACTTAGCCAAACAAAAAAGTTTCAAAAAAATGCTTATAGGAGCTGCCGTAGCAATTGTACTTAGTTTAGTGGTATTTGGCTATATAAAATATTCCCATCATCAATCTGAAAAAAAGCTATTCAATGATATTCAAACGGAATACACAAGCAAAAACATCACAACAGCGATGGATCATATCCAACAGTATTATTCTGATTATAATGATGTATATAAAGAGCACTATGAAACACTAAAACAGCTTGAAGAAAAAATAAAAGCACAATACAGGGCTATGATAGATGAAGAACTTAATAGCTTGGCTGATAATAAATCAGTTATGAAGTCTTATGATATTATGAAAGAAATACACGGTAAAGCCAAAAAGTATAGTGTTCCTGCAGTTAAGCTTGAAATGATAGATAATGAGTTTTATCACCTTGAAGATTTAAAAGAAGCTTATAACTCTACCATTACATCTATAGATCAGCTTTCATTGGATTCTATAGATAAAAGTAAAGTCGATGATATTCTACAAAAGAAAAATTTATTGTCAGAATATGAAGACGCTCAATTGATACAGGAAAAATTGAATATAAAGATTCAATCAATAGTGCAAATTTCATTACAGAGTGATAAGGCTGAGAAAGTAAAAAAAATGATTGATCTTTCCTCTTCTGTAGAACTTTCAAATGAAATATTGAATAAGATGCAAGATAGGCTAACGGAACTTAAAATAGCCCAAGAGTTTAATATCTTCGTAGATGATCTAAAAGAAATAGACGATATGTTTGAGCTGATTAGTAAAGTTAACTTAAGTTGGAAGGCAGTATATGGAGAAGAAGAAAAAGCTAAGGTTCGTAATATTTTATTTGAAAAATATAATATGTGGCTGACTCCAAAATTAAAAAGTTTACCGGAAAAGGTTAATAATGTGGATGATTATAATAGAATGATTGATTTCCTTAAAGAAAATAAAATTATCTTAGATAGTTTAAGTAAACTACCGATAGAAATACAAAGTATTGCAAATCAGGATAATACACAAAAAATATCAGAAAAAATTAGTTTGTTTGATAAGTACTATGAAATATTTAAAAATGGTATAACAACAACAAAATTTGTATTTTTTGCAAATAAAGGTAATAAGTTAGGTATTACTGCTTTGGATGATGAAGTGACAATCTATATTGATGGAATAACAACATATTACAATACAGATTCTCAAGGTTATAGTAATGGTAAAATGATTTTCAATAGAATGAAAACATATAAGAATAAGAAATATACATTAAAAATAGTAGAAAAGGACATAGCTTTTGATGATTATGTTTCTGGAAGTTTTAGTATTTCATCCAATGATTTAATTGAGCTTGAAAATGAAAAAAGCCTATATATTAATGTTGATGTTAATAATGAGGATGATGTATATGCTATAGAAATCCAAATATAAAAGGTTTTGTATGTGTAACTATATTATCAGACATTATTGGGATATAAAAAGTAAAAGTGCCACACTCAAACCTGAATGGTTAGGAAATAAGCTTCAAGACCTCTCAAAGGAGCAACAGGTTATTAAAAAAATATATGAACAAACAATAGGGGATGCTACTAATTATGAACTATTGGCTAAAAGTGAACTATCAGAAGAGGTGATAGGGGACTATCATATTCAATACACATATATTCACAAGGTTGATCCATTAGGTCGTGATGATAAAAACACACGACATGTCACTGATATTGAGATGTGTATTACAAAGATAAGTAAGAAAAAGTTAAATGTAACTTCATATTGGGTAATCGTATTATCTGTGATGATCTTGGGAGGTATGTGGATAGCATCTGGAAATTTTTCAAATGATAGTAATGATTCAAATGAATTAATAGTATCAAAGATTGAAACTAAACAAGATATTAAACTTCAAAATAAAAAAATAGAAATAATAAATGCTAAAAAACCTATACCACAGAAAAATGTGCTTAAAGAAAAAGTATGCAGTAGTTCTCTATCTGTAGGTCTGCCTACAAAAATTGGTATGGAAAAATGTTGGCAACAATATATATATGATAGATGTAGAGATAAAACCAAGCTTGGTTTTGTTAAGTATTGGGATAAAAAAGAAAGTATTGATTGTGTATTTGACAATAGTTCGAAATATATAGATGATTTACTTAAAAAAGAAAGATTACCATCAAAATATAAAAACTTTTTTAGAGGAGAAGATAATGAAGAAAGATGAAGAATATCCTGAAAATAAAAATCGAAGTAAAGTATATGTCATAATTACTATAATTGCTAGCCTATGTATAGGTGTTTGCTTTGTGACAGGTTGTTTCAGTACGCAAGAAGAGGTTTTGTTGGAACAGCATAGTCCCAGAAAACAAAAAAAATCTTATGATATCTTGGTAGATCAATGGAACCACTCAGTTTTGGCAGCAGACTTGAATAGAAGCTTTGAATTGCCTCGGCAATATGATGAGCAGTTTTTTACAAAACTTAATGGACTATTGAATCAGACAGAGAAATATGAGAAGTTTGTGAGTAAAAATCAGTGTGTTTTAAAATCAGAAAAAGATATATTTATTCCAAGTATTCAATATGCCAATTTTATTAAAGAGTCTCAGCTTCCATACAAAGTGAACTTTGATCAAAATTTTACAGAAGATGAAATCATTCAGGAACTTAAAAAAGTTACAAATTCGAAATATATTGACTCAAAGATGCTAAAGAAAATTGCATATTTACATAGTTTCAAACTCTTTTTTAAAAATAACAAGAAAAAGTTTTATAAACAAGGATTTAACGAATATATACGAAAGTATGAGACATATATGAAAGCTGTTGGACGATGCAAATAATTAGAACTTTCCATCCTATAGGACAAGGTGCTTTTTATACAGAAGCTTTTGATTCAGGACTAAAAGTTGTTTATGATTGTGGTACATCTACCGACTTAAGTCTATTACATAGAGAAATAGATCAAGCTTTTGATGAAAATGAAGTAATAGACATTGTATTTATCTCACATTTACATGCTGACCATGTTAACGGACTGGAATACTTAATAAATAGATGTCATGTAAAAAATATTATTTTACCTAATATAGATATTCATGAAAAAATACAAATATTATTTTTTAATGAATATCTTAACCATCTTACTGATTTTATTGAACAACTTATTGTTGATCCGATGGGAATCTATAATGATTTTGATGTAAATATTATTTTAGTTAATGAGCATGAAGATAATACAGCTGAAGAAGAATTTGATATTGAACAGCTTAAGCATGGACAAAATATACCAAGTGGAACAAAATTAACCAGTAAACTCGTGGATAGCTGGATATATTTACCATTTAACTTTAGAAATGAAAGTCGATATAGAAGATTACTTCAAAAACTTATACAAAATAATTTAGCGATGAACAGTATTGATGATTTTAAAGATATATGGAGAGATAAAGTACAAAGGCAACAACTGATCGAAGTATTTAAAAGTATACCTGGTGATATGAATACAAATTCGATGACAGTCTATTCTGGACCAGATAAGAGGAGAATATTTAGAAAAGTAGTTAGGTGTACACATGGGTATTGTTACTATTCATCTTCATTGCCTAGACCCTTTCATCATATGTCTTATAAGGCAGGTTGTTTATATTTTGGCGATTACGATGCAAGTGGTAATCAAAAATGGCAAAAATTATATTCTGTGTATCAAAACTATTGGGATTATATAGGTATCGTACAAGTTCCACATCATGGTTCACGACATAATTATAATGACAGCATTAATATACGTCCTGGAATTATTAACATAATATCAGCCGGTATACAAAATAACTATGGACATCCACACGGTTCAACACTTCGTAAAATATTGTTGCATGGAGGAATACCAGTTATAGTCAACGAAAATGGAATGTCAAAATTTGAGTGTATAGCGAGAAGGTAAGGAATGATGTTTAAAAATGAAAAAGATTTTGAAAACTTTGTAAGAGATTTAATTAAAAATATTGAAATTGAGGAAGGACAACATTTAGATGTTTTTGATCACCAAACAGTGAACGATATATTTGTATGTAGAAATGGAGAGGATCCCAAAGCATTTTTTATTGAGATAAAATATTTTACAAAAAAGAAAAATAGAGTTGGAATAGGTGAAAGTAAGGGTATTGGACTTCAAGTGGAAATACTTGAAAAAAGACCACAATACCTTGAAGATTATTTAAGATGGATTATTGCGCATGAGGACAGAAAAGATTGTTATTGGTTTATTGATAATGAGACACTACTAAAGTATGTAAATACAAAGTCAAGCAGTAGCCAAAAAAATATCAGTCGAAATCTATTTAGTAATGAAAAATGTTATTCTGAAAGTGAATTGATAGATAAGTTGAAAAGTTGGTTGGATTAGAAAGATCCTAACTTATAAACAAACGAACCAAACATTCGCCCACATATCATACACTTTGAATACCAAAACAAAAAGGATTCAAAATGTATGAAACACTCCATATAAACAAAAGACTCAGACAACTAGGTATTACTAAACGTATGATAGAACTCACTCTTGAATTTGGTGATGTTCAGGCAGATAAGATACGTTTGGGCACACGCCGCATTAAGAAACTCCTACGCACACATAAAGAACTAAAAAAAGATTTACTAAAGATACTTGATAAAGGTGGTCTAGTTGTCGTGGCTTTTAGTGCTACGCTCATTACTGCGTATAACTGGAACTAGGGTTAGGTATGAGAAATCTAAAAGAACTTATATTACTCACACTCATACCCTTAGCTATATATGCCCAAGAGCGTACCCCTAAAGGGGCTATCATCACTCATGATGGGTACACTGTAGCTACAAGTAGAGAAGATGGATCACGTCTATTCCCATACAAAGAGAGACTAGAGCCTCTACTAGGGTATGTCAATAGTAAATCAGAAGGGATAGTAGGATTATCTAAATCATTAGACGCACAGCTAAATAGAGGTGAAGATGTGCAGTTAAGCATAGACCTTGACTTACAAATGCGAATTGAAGATATACTAGATGGCTATAAGAAAACTTTAGATGCACAAGAAGTCTTGGCTATGGTGATGCAGAGTGACACAGGAGAGATGGTAGCTATGGCAAGTTCTAATAGGTATCACCCAAATGCTATAAAACAAAAAGATATTGCATCTCTTGTATCTAAATATGTCAGATACCCTTATGAACCAGGCTCTAGTATGCAACCTCTCACGTTAGCAATAGTCTTAGATAAAAATAGAGTAGAACCCGATACAGCCTTTGACCTTAACGATGGTAATCTTAACATAGGGCATCATATGATTTTGACAGATACGGAGATACATCAATCATTAAATGCCACAGACATCATACTTAATGATTCACATATAGGTATTGTTCAAATCGCTTGGTTGCTTACGCCTAAAGAGTTTAGAACAGGGTTAGAGATGTTTGGGCTTACACACCTTACAAGCATAGAACTACCTAATGATGAAAAAGGCTTTGTAGCCTCAGAAGAGAAACTCAAAGAGATCACCAACGCTGCAAGTACAGCTTTGGGCTATGGAGTGCTTACTACGCCCTTACAGTTGCTCAAAGCCTATAATGTTTTCATTAATGATGGAGTGTCGGTAACGCCCACACTCTTAGCTAACAAAACATCAAAATATAGACGTGTCATAAGTACGCAAAGTGCGATGAAAATGCATAAAATTTTAGTAGAGAATATACACAGGTGTACAGGAAATAATGGACAGTATGATGGTTTAGAAATAGGTGGGAAAACAGCTATGGCATATATATTCAAAGATGGAAAGTATAGAGATGAATTTCACAGCAGTTTTTATGGCTTTGCAAATGACAATGAGGGGCATAAATATACTATAGGGGTATTGGTTATTAGAGCAAAAGCAGAGGATACACAAATGGCATCACGTTCTGCTGTGCCTGTGTTTAGGAAAATTGTAGATGTGATGGTTAAAGAGAAGTATTTATAGATAAAGAATGAATATCTAACCGTTTCCAGTGTCTCCCTAGAGATAATGCATAATTCAAAAAATAATATACACTTTACTTTTAGTTATAAAATGTTAAAGTATACTTTATAAAAAGGATATATCGTGTTGGATGCACTTAGAGATAGGCAAAGAAGATTGATAGCTAATGTTCAAAATATTGCATATACACGGCAAGAGTATGACGTTATCAACAGCAGTGAAAGGCTCATCGCACTTATAGGTTCTCGTGGTGTGGGAAAAACAACATTACTTTTACAATACCTAAAACAATTCTCAATAGATGAAGCACTCTACTTTACAGCAGACGACATAAGCATAGCCAATTTTGGGATAGTAGCTATCGTTGAAGAGTTTTATGCGCTAGGGGGTAGGGTTGTTGTTATTGATGAAGTGCATCTTTTTAAAGATTGGGCAGGACATATCAAAAACATTTATGACTTTATGCCAGACATGACCATACGTGTCAGTGGTTCTTCAATGTTGAATATACTGATGCAAAGTTATGATCTTAGTAGGCGTATGGTAGTCAAAGAGTTAAAAAAACTCAGTTTCAAAGAGTACCTTGAAATAAAAAACAATATAACGCTAGAGGCATATAGTCTTGAAGAAGTATTATCAAATGCTAGTGAGATATCATTTACCATGACACAAAAATACCCTTCTCTCTATAAAGAGTTTAAAGACTATTTACAGATGGGGTGTTATCCTTATTTTATAGGTTCTAGTAGCACAGAGATATATCACAGTAAACTCTTTAATGCGTTGGAAAAAATCATCTATGAAGATATCCCTTCTACCAATAAGATAAAATTTGAAAATCTTTCTGTTTTTAAGCAACTGATGTATAAGGTCTTAGCCTCTAAGTTACCCTACCAAGTCAAGATAGACTCTCTAGCTCGCGAACTTAAAATTAGTGAACCTACACTTTACACTTATTTGGAGATACTTAACAAAACAGGGATATTTACTGCTATTTATAAATTTTCTGCAAAACAGACTAAAAAACCTGCAAAACTCTTTTTTAAAAACAGCAATATTCTACATGCACTCAGTAAAGACCATCATATACCTACCGAGATAGGCACAGTACGAGAGACATTTTTTGTAAACTGTTTTGATGAGATATACTACAGTGATATAGGAGATTTTAAAGTAGGAAAATATATCTTTGAAATCGGAGGGAAAAATAAAACTTTCTCTCAAATAAAAGATATAAACGAGAGTTATTTAGCTTTAGATATAGACTTCACATCGAATGATAAAAAGATTCCGTTGTGGTTGTTTTCTTTTATTAAATAGCATAAGGGCACCGCTACAACCCATTCTGAGCGACTAAGGTTTTTATAGATGTGGATAAAGAAGAAACAAAGAGGTCTGGTAGTTAGCTATGCTGCTTATTTGGTTAGCATGTGTCAGTTTTCAAAGATATGTAAAGTGTTTGATTGCCGAAGCATCTTACTTTTAAGCGAAGAGGAAGAGTCATAAATAGTATTTGAAAGTTGTTCTGAATGGAACTAAGTATTAACAAGTTATGCAAAGTAAATCTTAATCGCGTTATAATTAATATATGAAAAATACGAAGGATAGTGATGAGTAATAGATGTGAAGAGATTATCGCAAATGTAAAGATGGAAGAGTGTTATGCCGGACTAAG
>Ga0256824_10000752_pt1 | contig 12623 bp, 11 predicted proteins | sample CV67metaG_FD_191570 | JGI IMG/M metagenome (GOLD analysis project Ga0256824, IMG submission 191570) | Hydrothermal vent microbial communities from East Pacific Rise, Pacific Ocean - CV67 | ecosystem: Environmental > Aquatic > Marine > Hydrothermal vents | place: Pacific Ocean: East Pacific Rise...
GATATTTCATACATGAATTCAGCTCTCTTTTTATCTGGTGAAGCAACTGCTTATATCGACGGTATCTATTTTGATAATGGTACAATTGATACAGACGACAATGGTACGATTGATACAGACGACAATAGTACGATTGATACAGATGACAATGGTACAATTGATACAGACGACAATGGTACGATTGATACAGACGACAATGGTACAATTGATACAGACGACAACGGTACGATTGATACAGACGACAATGGTACGATTGATACAGACGACAATGGTACGATTGATACAGACGACAACGGTACGATTGATACAGACGACAACGGTACGATTGATACAGACGACAACGGTACGATTGATACAGACGACAACGGTACGATTGATACAGACGATAACGGTACGATTGATACAGATGACAACGGCACAGTAACAGATAGTGAGGATAATATCCACGGAGATGATGCGACCATTATTCATGGAACTATCATACTTCCATCTGATATGAACTTGACTCCTGAATCCGACTGTTTTGATACGATTGGTGATCGACAACCTTTATCAAGCTGTAATGCTGTATTTATTGACCTATTTGATAGAAAAAATGAGTTCTTGGGTTCTACAATGGTGCAACCTGATGGAAACTATACCCTCTATTTTGAAGCGTTAGAAGATGGAGAAACAAGAGAACTATTGGTTAAAGTTCATACCAAAATTAATGGTATAAAAGAGTATTTCTATATGGATTTTGGTGCTGATAATCTTATTGGTGGAGATAATAACAGTAGTGATAGCTTCAAATCAGAAGGTGATATAGAGTGGAATGAAAATATGGAAATGGGCTTATGGCTTCCAAATGTTAACTTCTTAATTGTGTCTACCAAAGAGACAACACTTGATTTAGATCTTACAACAAAAGATGCTGATAAGTATATTTTGAGTGGTACAGTTCAAGTTCCTGCTGACTTTACTCCTGGAGAGAATCATGCTGATAATGGTGATTGGACAGGGTGGAATATGGTTTCATTAACCGCCATTGACAAAGCAACGGGTAAACATTACTGGACAGAGATTGGTCAGACCGAGACAACAACGGGAAATCATACCTATCCATTTAGTTTCAAACTTCCAAACTCTTCAGCCGATTATATTATTCGTGTCGAAAAGATGAGTGATAACTCTGGTTCATTTGATTGGATGGAGATGTATCTTGACGATGCAAGTGATACAACCAGCAGTAGTGATCATGATTTTGATGGAGATGAGCAACTTGTGAGTGCGATGGGTGTTGAGTGGAAAGATAATGGCAGTGGCATCTGGATCCCAGATAGCAATAAAACAGGATATTTTACTGTTAATAGTACTGTAGACAATATTGTGATTGATATTACAAGCTATGGATCAGACTTTAAAAAGATAGAAGGGGTAGTGACACCTCCTGAAAATTTTGATTTAACTGATGCAAATAGCCATATATATATCGAAGTAATTGATGCGAAAACAGGTTATTGGTTAAACAATATATCAGTTGATAGCAATGGTAGCTACTCTATCTTATTGGGTGATGATGTTAATAGTGAGGGCTATATTTTAAGAGCTAACGTAGAGCATTGGGATACCAACAATTGGGAAAACAGTTACTGGAAGAGTTTCTATCTTGATTTTACAGATAATACAACAACCTATACAATTAAAGATGAGTTAGATGTTACATGGGAAGAGTCAACAGATGCAGTTTCTGGAAACTTCTATTGGATTCCAAATGTCTCACCTTTAATTATTACAGATACAACAACACTTAATATTGACTTTGGAGCTTATAATCCACCTGATAGTTATAGTGTTAAAGGAAAACTCGTTGGTCTACCAAGTGGTGCAAAATGGGTCAATGTTTATCTTTATAATCCAGTAAACTACAGAGGACAAAATGCCGAGGTTATGGCAGATGGTAGCTTTGAAGTTAAAGATTTAAAAGAAGATAGATACATTATTCAAGTGAGTTATAGTGATGAGACTCAAAACTATAAATATTATGATTATCTTATTGTTGATGATAACGGTGACTTTACAGAAGGAACAACATTAACCGAGAATATGGAGATTAGATGGGTTCCATTTGATAGCAGTGATGCTGTTATTTCGGAAGCAACCATTGATACGATAGGTTTTGATTGGTCTACGGTTGCTTATTGGGCTCCAGAAGAGACTGCTACTCAAAAGACATTGATAGATTTAACATCAGATCTTGATTTAGGTGATATCTCTGTACCTCTACCAACACCACCATCTAGTTTGGTTGTCAATTTAACAGGTGTAGATGCAGATAAAAATGTTAACTTTAACCTCTTTGTACGAAATGAACCAATTGGACGATGGGAGAGTAATATCTCCACAGTAAATGGTGCGACTATTACGATCTCTGATCTAAAAGAAAGAGATGATTATCAGCTTCAAATTTGGGTTGATGGCATGGAGTATTGGTATAATGGTTCAGATAGCACATTGAGTTCTGACTATTATGACGGTAGTGGTTTCACTATTGAACAAGAGACAACGACACTTAATTTAATTGTACCAAATGATAAAAGTACTGTTACTGCAACACTCGCTTTAGGCGCAGACTACAGTAATAAAACATTTGATGTCTATTTGTGGCAAACTGACTCGCCATACAATTATGCATGGGAAACTTTTACAGCTGATGAGAGTGGAGATGTGAATGTTAGCCTAGCTACAAAACATGGTTTAAACTATATTATGGAAATTTACAGTCGTGAGACATGGAATGGATTTACAGTAAATATAGATAATAACACAAAATCACTTATCTTGGCTCAAGACTCTTGGACAGTTGATAATGATGGTATGTGGAATCCAAAGTCTACTGTTTTAATTGACATGAGTAGTGATTTAGATTTGGGAACATTAACTCCTCCTGATCTAAAAACTGTGACCTTTGCACTTAGCAATCTAGCAACAGACTCCGATGGAAACATTAGTGAAGATGTTTGGATTTCATTGGAAGATACTTCGAATAGAGCTTGGTATGGTGCAGGAAATGGAGATTGGTCTGATTGGAGAAATCCAACTTTCTCAAACAGTTTAAGTATGAAAGTTCCAGCTACCACTTCTAGTTATTACATCTATATGTATAGCATGAATCATGAGTCTGGACTTATTGATATGAATGGCACAGGTCATGGAGTAATTTCTACTACTTCTGATAGAGCTACTATTGATTTTTCAAACAGTAGTTCTGCAAAAGTTACATGGGACTCTAATGATGCTGATACGATTACAATTGCTAACGATACCAACATCAGTTTAACGCTTAAATCTACCGATGATTACAGATCTATTTTAGGAACAGTAATATTGGATGCTGGCGATATTGAAGCTGGTTGGATGTGTGCTAATTCTCAAACAGATAGCAAAGGTAACTGTGGAGAAGTTGATGCTAATGGTAGCTATACCATTGGTGGATTATCTCCTACAACGGATGAAGTATACAGTGTTGAATACTGGGCTAATAGAGGAGATACATTTAACATTGTGGCAACATGGGCAGATGCATCATCTGACTTAACGGTTGATATGGATATTGCTTCAGCAACAAAGATTAGCATTTCAGGAACCGTTACAGATAATGATGCAGACAACCCTTCAGAAGTTGTTCTTCTTGATGTAAATGGTACAAATTGGAAAGTTTTAGAGACACAAGAACTTATTATAGGTTCAACTTTCTCGTTCGATAATTTACCAGAAGAGATAGCTGGTCATCACTATGAGATTGCTGTTGCAAGTATAGTTATGGATCCAACTACAGGTGTAACTGATTATACTGTTAAAGGTGCTATTCAAAAAGCTGGAACAGCAACAACTACAGATATTGCTTCTGATGATACAATCACAATCACAATCAACTAGAGCTTTTGCTCTGGTTGAACCAAAAAAATAAAAGGAAAATATATGAAACTAAAAAGATTACAACCAATCATATTAGCTTCTTTGTTGTCTAGCCCTCTCTTTGCAGGTTTTGATGCCATAAACCCCTTGCAATCCACCACACATGTTGCTAATACGGCTTCACAGAATAGTGAAATCTTATTCTCTTGGAATAAAGCTATTGCTAATAGTGGTGATAATTTGGCTGGATATTACTACATTTTAGACCAAAATGAGAGTACACTTATCCCTACTGTTGTAGAGTTACGAAGTACTTTAGGTTCAACTGCAACTTCTATAAGTGTTACTGCACCCGATGAAGGAACATTTCATTTTCATTTGGCTCCTTATGCAGAGGGTGGAAACATTGGAGCTACCCTTCATTTTAAGTTTATCAAAATTGATACCTCTGCTCCAACAGGATTGAGTGTCTCTCCTGATGGAGGTTCATTTAATGCGATTCAGACTGTAAGTATTACAGCTACAGATAGTAATAACTACACGGTCTATTACACCACAGATAATAGTGATCCGTCTATAGATAGTACCGTTTACTCTGAACCATTTACTGTTGCTTCTACTCAAACTGTTAAATCAATTGCCATTGATAGTGCTGGAAATAAAAGCCCAATAGTCTCTTCAGCTTTTACAATTAACAACGCATCTAATGTGGCTCAGTTTGGTAATGAGGTGACTACTGGAAGTAGTATTGCAACAACCAATAGTGGTGGATCGGCTAGGTTTATTCCTGCTCTAACTGTTGAGGGTGCTTCTGTATCAGAGTACAAATTCAAAATAGACACAACAAGTTACTCTGCACAGATAGCCAAAGCAACAGCTATTGATATATCAGGATTGCAAGATGGAACACATACTGTTTCGATTTTGGGTTATGATGGCACAAGCTTACAGACAGAAGCTACGACATTAAACTTTATTGTAGATAATACACCTCCAGAGAATATTCTTTTCTCTACCCCTTCATCTAGTGATATTATCTCTGAAACAACCATCACAATGAGTTCAAATAATAGTAATGATATTTACTACACAACAGATGGTTCACTTCCAGATGAGACAAGTACCAAAGGTACGACAGTTGCATTAAACAGCACAAACAATGGAACAGTTACGTTAAGAGCAATATCCTATGATAAAGCAGGGAATAAAAGCACCGTTCAAGAGGCGATCTATATTGTAAATATTCCAGCACCCACTGATAATGGTGACAATGATAGCTCATCCAACACAGGCGGAGGATCATCATCTGGTGGAACAACGACTCCATCTATACCTGATGTAACGACTCCTGAGGAGAGTGTAACACCCGAAGAAGAGATTGTAACTCCTGAAGAGGAGGATGTTAAACCTGAAGAGGAAGATGTTACACCTGAAGAGAATGTTAATCCTCAAGAGGAAGATCTTACACCTGAAGAGAATGTTACTCCTGAAGAGGAAGATGATACTTCTGAAGAGGATACGACTCCTCAAGATGATGGTTCATCAGAATCAATTAGTTTACCATTTACAACAGATGATGGTAAAGAGGTCTCGGTAAATATTGATTCTGATGTAGAGAATACGACACAAACAACCAACAGTGATGGAAGTTTAACTGTAAGTGTATCGACAGAGAATATTACAAATGAACTTCACGTAAATCAAGATGGAACACTCAATAGTTCAACCAATATTGGTGGAGCTACTTCAAATATTGAGGTCAATACGATTGGTGCAGATACGAAGTTCAATGAGGATGGTTCAGTTGTTATTACATCTAGTATTCTAAATGCATCAGGAAGCTCAATTAGCTCAAACATAGAAGTACAAGCGGATGGAAAGATGATTAATAGCCTAAATATTACGGTAAAAGATGGAACAAGTACAGAGTCTATTATTAAAAGTGATATTTTAGGAACAGATACTATTGTTGCAAATGATGGTTCGATGATCGTGACAACACCAACAATAACAACATCTACAAATCAAAAAGTAGATTTTGAGATACATTTAAATGTATCTGGAGAGATCATTCCAACACTTGTGGTTGATGGTGAAACAGTCTCTCTTCCTCAGTTTGAAGCGGGTTCAGTTGTTTCTATCAAAAAAGAGTTAAATAAAGTTCTATTAGAGATAGAAACTTTATTAACAGAAGCCATAACGTTTAATTAGGAGAAAAGTATGAAAAATATACTATTAATAAGTTTTTTATTTATAATCTCATCGCTATTTATAGGATGTGGTAGTAGTGGAGGTGGAGAGAGTAGTGATGTGATCTTAAAAAAAGGTGACTCTATTACCTGTACCAAAGCATCATCCTTCTCGGTAAAACCAACAGACGATCCAAAAGTGAGTTTTTTGAAAGATGTCGAGAGTGGAGAGGTGACAGTGACCATGAACAGAGAGACTAAAGGTTTTGTAACCATTATCAACTGTTCAAAAAAATAGTTCAATTTAAAATAAGGAGAGTTCTTCTCCTTATTAGACATCTTGCAAAACTATTTGGAAGTGGTGCTTTAGCTCCACCAAAGGGGATGAGGCTAAAGCCACATTTCCTAGTTTTGCAAGAACTCTATTCTTTTCCTCCAAAGTTTTGTGTCCAATAGACTCTATATCTTGATTCTAAATTGACAACTACTGCCACACCAATTTCAGTAAAATCTTTCTCCATAATATTGGTACAGTGTGCTGGAGACTCTAGCCATGCATCTACCGCAGACTCTATGGTTGCTTTACCACCTGCAATATTCTCACCAATGATCTCATAATCAACATAACCATTTGCTTTGATACGCTCATTAAATAGGCTCTGTTTGCCATTGTTTGAACCTGTAATATCTGATTCTACTCCTGAACCTTTGTGTGAAAAAGTATCGCTTGTTGCCAGATCATTACTATGCTCATAGGCAGAGGAGTACAAATCTGCATTCCATGTTAATGGTTGTGAAGGTCCTACTAAACCTTGTCCATCATGACAATCTCTTGCTTCTGCTCTTGCTTGGTTAATAACTTCTAAAATTTTTAAATTACTGGTTTTTAATGCAAGTGTTACATTTGGATCACTTACCATCGTCGAATCTGTAGCGCCTTGCTCTTCACAACCTACAAACATAATTGAAGGAATAGAATAGATGAGTGCTAGTTTTTTAAAATTTGTCATAATACTTCCTTGTATTTCTTTTTATCGAAAATTTTTATAATATAAATATATTTTTTTAAAAATGATTAAAAAATTTAAGAGAAAAACAATAATTTACTCTTGCCTGTATTATACTTTATAAATATATCTTTTTTTATAAAATTTAATATTTTTTTTTAATATTTTTTTAATATTAGGAAATTTTATGGGAAAAAACCTCAATTCTATCAATAAACAGAATAAAATATATGCTTTATTTATAAATTTTACTCTATTTATTAAAAAAATGATCGTTTCAAAGCTATTTGGCACCAAAATTTTGAGTCCAGTAGATTCCATAGGTTGAGTCTGGATTGGTTACAACTGCAACACCAATTTCTTTGAATTCTGACTCCATAATATTGGTACAGTGTGCAGGAGATGCTAACCATGCTTCTAGTGCCGACTCTATGCTTGATTGCCCACCTGCAATATTTTCTCCAATAATAGAATAGTTTGTGTAGCCATTCTCTTTGATCCGCTCATTAAATTTACTCGATCCACCATGGTTTGAACCTGTAATATCTGAAGTTGTTCCCGATCCAAGATGTGAAAATGTATCGCTTTGTGCTAGGTCACTACTGTGTTCATAGGCTGAAGCGTAGAGATCATCATTCCATGTTAACGCATTTGACGGTCCTACTAAACCTTGTCCATCATGACAATCCCTTGCTTCTGATCGTGCTTTATTGATTGCTTTTAAAATAGTTGTAGTTTCTGTTTTTAGTACTGACGACATGCTTATATCATTTGCCACTGATGTTGTTATTGCTTGTTGTTCCCCACAACCCACAAAGATAATTGATGTAACCGAAGAGATAAGTGCCAGTTTTGTAAGATTTTTCATAATATTTCCTTTTATTCTTTTTTGTTTCAATAAATTATAGCAACTTTTATCTTAAATATTTTTTAACATTTAAATATATTTAGAATTTTTTATATTTATTTGTGTTTTTTTATATATTTTTTCAATAAGAAAGGGAAAATTTCTATAATTATAAGCTTATAATATGTTATTAGTTAGTTTTTAGCGAATGAAGTAGACATCTCTGCTGGGGAAGAGGGTATCGGGGGGTATTTTTATGGATAGCTCTGTTAAGAGACTCCTCTAAGATTCTATTGCTTACTGTTACAGCGCTATTTAAGAGGAGCATTCCTAAATCCAACATAGTATTCTCATCATCTGTAGGTAAAAATATAGTATGAAATATAGAAGCCATGTCATAACTAAGGTTTCTACATGCTTCCTTTGATAAATTTTGATCATTAGAGTTAGAGAACTGCTTACTTATGGCTGTAAATTTTACATAGGCTTGATCATTACAGACTTTTGCTTCTTTGCTTTGCATAATATAGCAAATATCGTGTTCTTTGCAGACTTGATCAATATCATCATAGGAGTCAAGTCTTTGATATTCTTGAACGAGTTCATCCCTCTCTCTCTTATTGAGATTTTTATAATTTTTTTTTGAAGGGTGCTGAATATTAGGGTAGTTTTTACCACAAAAGCAACCATAACGAAACTCTGATAGGAGACCATTGGAGGCAATACTAGGATCTGAACAAGGAATAGCTTGAAGATAATAGAAAGAGAACAATAGGGTTAGTAGCGTTACTCTTTGATAAAACATTATCGTTACTTTTTACTCTGTTCTTCTAGAAGACGAAGAAATTCATTTTCTTCAATATATCCAAAGCGTATATCTATAATAGTTTCATTTTTAGAGACAAAAACAAACATGGGACTCATCTGTTCGTCTAAGTTTAAAGGAAGAGAGGTCTTATCTGCATTGACTTGTACAAAGACAAAATTTTTATCGATAGCCTCTTGTATATGATCTTTTGAGATTACCTTCTCTTCCATCTCTTTACAAAACTTACAGTTATTGATAATTACTTCTAATAAAATCTTTTTATCTTTTTCTTTGGCTACTTTTACAGCATTTTCATAAGAGTTAAAATTAGAGTAGTCTATATTTGAGAGATTACTATCTATTTGTAATGCTGAAGAGAATTCAAGAAACTCTTCACTGTATGCAAAAAGTAAAAAGTTAAGTAGAAACAGAGCAAATATTGATTTTTTCATTTACAAATCCTTTATATAATCCTAGCTAATAAGGATTAATAGATAGTAAATACTCTATCCATTATAGGCTATTATTCACAAAAATCTAAAAGCATTCCCTCTTTTACTGCTTGATAGCTCTCTTTTCCTACCAACTGTTTTAAAATCTCTAAGCCAAAGCATAGTGCTGTTCCAGGTCCTCGTGAGGTGATAATATTTCCATCGGTTACCACCGCCTTATCATCTCTATAGCCATCATGGTTCACCTCATCTTTGGCATAAGGATAACAGGTGTATTCATTTCCTAAAACTTCTGCTTTTTTTAACGCCAAAACAGAAGCACACATTGCACCGATTACCTTTTTTGTACTATAGAAACTTTTTAGGAGTGTTTGAATCTCTTGACTGTCTCTTAATGCATAGGCATTGTCCCATCCACCAGACAACAAAATCATATCATACTCTTTGTTTAAACATTGGGAGAGTGGAACATCTGCTTTGAGTATAATTCCATTGTCTCCCACAATCAAATCACTCTCTGATAGTTGGTCTAAATAGGCGATAGAGAGAAGAACTCCACCCCGTCTTAAGACATCTACCAACGACACCAATTCAACCTCTTCGAAACCTTTTGCGATTGGAAGTAAGATTTTTACCATCATTTAGCCTTTTTTATTGAATTTTATTTTTATATATTTGATTGGATTATATCAAAACTTAGATAATTTTCTATACAATATTCCTATTAGTTTTAGGAGCTTATATGAACGATCTATTTTTATTAATTAATGCCTTTTTTGAAAAGATTATTTTTTTTGATATTTTCTTTGGAATGCTAGAAGGTGTCTCTTTCCCTTTTGTGGTTGCCCTTTTAATTATAGGTGGTGTCTACTTGACACTTAAAATGGGTTTTGTAAACCTAAGAATGTTTTCACACTCACTGGCTATTGTTCGTGGGAAATATAAAACTATCGATGACAAAGGGGTAATTTCTCCTTTTCAATCTTTGGCAACAGCTCTTTCTGCAACGGTAGGTATTGGTAATATTGCTGCTGTATCAATTGCCATATCACTAGGAGGTGCAGGTGCTGCTTTTTGGATGATCATGGCAGGATTCTTAGGTATGACTCTAAAGTTTACAGAAGTAACACTCTCGGTACAACATCGACAATTTTTACCTGATGGAACAATATTGGGTGGAGGGATGGAGTATCTCTCTCGCGGGTTGGCTGAAAAAGGACTCAAAAAAACAGGAAAAGTTATGGCTGTTATTTTTGCTTTTTTTATGATTTTGGGTGCATTGGGTGCAGGTAATACTTTTCAAATTTCTCAATCTCTAACCATTGTACAGGGGCAAATTTCATTCTTTAACGATTTTCCATGGGTATTTGGTCTTATTATGGCATTTATTACAGGATTGGTGATTATTGGTGGAATAAAACGTATTGCATCTGTAGCTGAAAAGATTGTGCCTCTTATGGTTGTCTTTTATCTTTTAATGGTCTTTTGGGTTCTTGGAACATACTTTACTGCCATTCCAGATGCTTTTGCACTGATTTTTAGAGAAGCGTTCACTCCAACAGCTGTGGCAGGAGGAGTTTTTGGTGCAATGATTCAAGGCTTTCAAAGAGCCGTATTTTCTAATGAAGCGGGTCTGGGTTCAGCAGGTATTGCACACGCTGCATCACGGGTAAAATATCCTGTGCGTCAAGGAATGGTCTCTCTTTATGAGCCGTTTATTGACACCGTTGTGGTCTGTACTATGACTGCATTGGTTGTTATTTTGACAGGTACTTATCTTGGTGGAACCGAAGCACTTGATGTGGCAATTGCCACCAAACAGGGAGCTGTGATCACCTCTACAGCTTTTGGTTCTGTTGTCTCTTGGTTCCCAACTGTTCTAGGTTTTGCTATCTTTATGTTTGCGTTCTCTACAATGATTTCATGGGCATACTATGGAGAACGTGCATGGGTTTACCTTTTTGGTTCAAAAACATCGATACTCTACAAACTTATCTTTTTATCTTTTATTGTTATTGCAACCATAACGGATACCGCAACAATGGTTGACTTTTCATCAATTCTATTCTTAGCGCTTGCTGTTCCCAATATTTTTGGATTGATTATTATGTCTGGAGAGGTTAAATCACAACTAAAAGAGTATTTGGCGAAGCTAAAATCAGGTGAATTAGACAGAGAGGCAATTCGATAACAAGATGATAAAAATTAGCCCAAATAGACTCTGTCCTTGTGGTAGTCATCATAAATATAAAAAGTGTTGTGCCATATATCATAAAGGAGCATTTCCCAAAAATGCTCTTTTACTCATGAGATCACGTTATTCTGCTTATGCACTCTCTATGATCGATTACATTATGAAAACCACACATCCCAATAATAGTGATTACACAACAGAAAAAGAGGTTTGGCGTAGCAGTATTGAAGCATTTTCAAGTACAACAGAGTTTTTAAAACTAGAAATCCTAGAGTTTATCGATGGGGAGAAGCGTGCTTCTGTAGCTTTTAAAGCCTCTCTCTCTTCAGGGGAGATGCTTGAGAAGAGTATCTTTCTCAAAGTAGAGAACCGTTGGCTCTATGAATCAGGAGAGCTTATATCAACTGCTTACTAAGCTCTTCCCAGTTCTCTTTGATCTCATTATAGCCTGCATGATATGCCATCTCTATCTCCGAAAAATCAAAGAGATGCATATTGGCTACTCCTTTGATCTCTAGAAAGGCATCTGCTAACTTCTTGGAAGGCATAGAATTGGAACGAATCATAATGAGAATAGAACGAATTGCCAATGATTTAAATGTTGATAAATCTTCTCCTCGTAATGGATTGATATTGATTGCTAAAGATTTTTCATAATAAGATTTTAGAGGTTTAACAGGTAAATTATCTGAGAATCCACCATCGATAAAGGAGTATTCACCTATCTCCTTAGGAGAGAATAGGGGAGTGATTGTTGAAGAGGCAACGGTATAACTTATGGGATTACCTGTATGAATATAGTGTGCATCTCCTGTATCAATATCGGTAACACAAGTATAGAGCGGAATTTTTAAATCATTGTAGCTATTGATATTTAATCTCTCTTCGAGCTTTTTCTCTAGACGCTCCATCTTAAAAATCCCAATTGCTCCAGATGCCCATGCAAAAAGCTCTTTTTTTTCTAAAGATTTTAAAAACTCCAACATATCTGTGCTGTGTAACCCTGATGCTAAAAAAAGTCCCACAATCGCCCCAGCACTTGAACCCGAAACGGCTGTTATCTCAACCCGTTGTTCTTCTAAAAATCTAATCGCTCCCACATGTGCAGCCCCTCGCAGACCACCACCGCTTAAGCTTAGTGTAATTTTCATAAACTATAACCTTTTTTGTTTTATATTTTTTTATGTTTTTAGATATAATACCAAAAAATAACCTATAGAGGTATCAGT
>Ga0256824_10000753_pt1 | contig 12621 bp, 10 predicted proteins | sample CV67metaG_FD_191570 | JGI IMG/M metagenome (GOLD analysis project Ga0256824, IMG submission 191570) | Hydrothermal vent microbial communities from East Pacific Rise, Pacific Ocean - CV67 | ecosystem: Environmental > Aquatic > Marine > Hydrothermal vents | place: Pacific Ocean: East Pacific Rise...
TATTAAGTATCGCAGCAACATCTGTTGGCGATTTTCTACCGTAATAATAAACGTAATGTTGGTAAGCGGTAAGTGATTTGATTTGCTCAACCAATTTATTAATGTCTAAGCCTTTAAGGTCGTCTTTAGCAATAATATTTTTAATTGGAGAGTCTGCACCATATTTACCATAATTAAGCATTCCACCATAAAAAATATTCCCTTTAGATAGTTTAGCATTGTCTCTTTTCTTTAAAACTCCTGCTATCATATTATCATAAGCATTTTGATCTGCTTTAACATTAGATAAAATGGACTCAAACATTTTTATTCCTTCAGTTAAAGATTCTTCTAAGCCTGATAAAGAAACATAAACTCTTTCTTGTGCAGCATAAACGCTATAGCTTAAGCCTAGTTTAAACATTTCTGTTTGTAACTGCCCTGCCGAATATTTATCAGTACCTAAATACTGTAAATACTTAACTGCTAAAGCCATTTCTTTATCACTGTAAGAACCCATATCTAAAATGTAGCTAAGGCTAAATGTTTCGTTAGTTGTATTCTTAACGTAATAAAAAGGAATGTCATTATTCAATTTGCTTTTAACAATGTCATCATAATTATCAAAAACAGGTGTAAAACGTGTTGATGGTAATTTTTCAAAATTGGAAGCAAAAACAGACATCGTATCTCTGTTTAATTGAACAGTGGTAATTTTAGGTTTCTCAACTTTTGCATTCTCGGTTTCGCCATGTCTTTTATTAACTACTACATAATTATCAGAAAAATACTTGTTAGCAAATTTTACGATATCATCTTTGGTTAATTTACTTAGCTTTTCGTTTTTAGCTACAATAGTGCTCCAATCTTGGTGCATAATAAATGCATCAGTCATTTTAGAAGCTCTAGAAGAGTTGTATTGATTAGCTTGTTGATTGTCTAATTTAAAGTTTTTAATTACTGCAGGAAGCATCCAATCTTCAAAATCTCCTTTTTTAATTCTTTCTAATTGCTCTAATAATAAATCTTTTGCTTCTTCTAAACTTTGACCTTCTCTAGGTTCAGCATGTAATTGAAATAAAGAATAGTCTTTATTAATGTCGTAAGTAGAGTAAGCATCAATAACTTTTTGAGCTTTTACTAAATCTAAATCAATAAGACCCGCTTGTCCGTTAGCCAATAAGCCATCCATCAAAGGAAGGATGTACATTTCTTCTTGGTCAATTCCTGGCATTCTAAAAGCAATATCAACCCATTCCGCATCGCTACCTTTAACATCTACAATTTCTGGTTTAGTGATTGCTGCTTCTGGTGTAAATTTAAATTCAGCTACCGTTTTAGATTTGTAATCCCCAAAGTATTTTTCTATTAAATCAATAGTTTTGTCAGGGTCAATATCTCCTGCTAAAACAATAGCCATATTATTAGCTACATATTTTTCGTTAAAATAAGCGTGGATTTTTTCCATAGATGGATTTTTTAAATGCTCACTAGTTCCGATAGTAGATTGAGTTCCGTAAGGGTGAGTTTTAAAAATTGTTTTCATCATGGTGTGATAAGAAAGAAACCAATCATTATCTTGAGAACGGTTAAATTCTTCGTAAACAGCTTCTAGTTCGGTGTGAAAAAGTCTTAAAACCAATTCGTTAAATCTTTCTGATTCAACAACTAACCATTTTTCTAATTCATTACTTGGTATATCATTAATGTATACCGTTCTTTCTAAAGATGTGTAAGCGTTGGTTCCTTTAGCTCCTAAAGAACTAATCATTTTATCATACTCGTTAGGCACAGCAAATTGTGCTGCTAAACCAGATAAGCTGTCAATTACTCTGTATAGTTGATCTCTCTCAGCTTTGTCAGTAACACTTCTTCTTTTTTCGTAAGTGTCAGATATTTTTTGAAGTAATACTTTTTCTTCTTTCCAATTAATAGTGGCAATTTTTGAAGTTCCCTTAAAAAGCATGTGCTCTAAATAATGTGCTAATCCTGTTGCATCAGAAGGGTCTTGCTTACTTCCTGTGTTTACTGCAATGTTGGTTTGGATTCTTGGCTCATCTTTATTTACAGAGATATAAACCTTTAAACCATTATCTAACGTGTAGATTAATGTATTTAGCGGGTCATTTTTTACCGATTTAAAATCATGTTTATACTGTTTTTGCGCTTGGCTAAAAAATGCTGCAGTAGAAAAAACTACTAATAATAGGATTGCTTTTAACTTCATATATATAATTTTATTTTTGTAGAGAACGAATATAAACTAAATTTATTTTAAGAATACCCAACTTCCATGTTTAATTTCTTCTTTAAGAGTTCTAAGGTTGGATTTTTTTCAATCATTTTCTCGTACTTCTCTTGTGGAGTGTAGGCTTTTTTTGTTTTAAATTCTTTGTTAATTTTTGTAGTAACTTGTATGTTGTAGTTTTGTAAACTGCTTCTTATGTGTTCAATAAAATCAGGCTTGTAATGGTTAAATTCCTCTTCAAGCGCTCGGTTTTCTACCAATAATTCGATAGTATCGTTATTTATTTGTGGTTGATATTCAAAAACGGTAGCTAAATTAGCTTTACCTTTTTTAAGTAGAATTTCTTTATAGGATTTCCATTTATTAAGAAATTCTTCATGAGTATAAGCTTTGGTAGGGCGGTTAGTAATGTCAACCTCTTCCTCTTTACTCTTCTCTTGTTCTTTACCAAAAGTTTTACTGTTAATAGAAACAGAATTAGAAAGCACAATTTTATTGATGTTAAGTAATTGTGCAGGCTTTTTAGGTTCGTTGGTATTTTGAGTTGGTTTTTTTAATGGAACAGCATCTTCTTTTACAACTTCTGTTTGAAGTGGTTTTTTTGTAGCTATTGGATTTTTTAGGGGTGCTTTTGGTGTGTCAGGAACCTTTCTTATTGTACGATTAACAAAAGGTAGGTTAATTAAGACTTTTTTTTTTCTTGCTCTCCACCAAGAGAACAAAGTTGCATCAACATAACCTCGACAAGCAATCGTTGGTTTTTGCTACTTTTATATTGTACATCAGTTTTAGAGGTTACTCCTAATGCTGTAACTAATAAGTTGATGTTAGCAATTTTTGCTTGTTGTAAATATTTTTCTTTGATGTTGGCACCAACTTCCATTAATTTAATGGTTGCTTCATCTTGACAAACCAATAGGTTTCTAAAATGCTCTGCTAACCCATTAATAAAGTGATGACCATCAAAACCATTTTCTAAAATCTCGTTAAAAGCCAATAAGCAAGAAGAAATGTTTTTGTTTAAAATGGCATCAGTTACCTTAAAATAATAATCGTAATCTAAAATATTAAGGTTATCAATTACATGTTGATAAGTGATGTTGTTTCCTGAAAAACTCACAATTTGATCGAACATTGATAAAGCATCACGCATTGCTCCATCAGCTTTTTGAGCAATTACATGTAAACCATCCATCTCAGCTGTAATTTTTTCTTTTCCAGCAATATCGTTCAGTTGTTTGGCAATATCATCAATCTGTATTCTGTTAAAATCAAAAACCTGACAACGAGATAATATAGTAGGTATAATTTTATGCCTTTCGGTAGTTGCTAAAATAAAGATAGCATGTTTAGGTGGTTCTTCTAGTGTTTTTAAAAAAGCATTAAAAGCATTGGCAGATAACATGTGTACTTCATCAATGATGTAAACTTTGTGTGTGCCAATTTGAGGTGCAAATCGAACTTGTTCAATTAGCGTTCTAATATCTTCAACAGAATTGTTTGATGCAGCATCTAACTCATATATGTTAAGCGACCTACCTTCATCAAAAGATTTACACGATTCGCACTCGTTACAAGCTTCAATGTTTTGAGTAATGCTAAAACAGTTAATGGTCTTCGCTAAAATTCTTGCACAAGTAGTTTTTCCAACACCTCTTGGTCCGGTAAATAAAAATGCTTGTGCTAAATGACTGCTTTTAATCGCATTTTTTAAAGTAGATGTAATGGATTGCTGCCCTACCACTGTGTCAAAAGTGGTGGGTCTGTACTTACGCGCAGATACAATAAAATTTTCCATTACTTACTTTAGATTGAGCTAACAAATGTAATTTATTTTCTTGCTTATTTTTTGCTTTTTAAAAAAAGTTTTTCACTTTTGTTAGGAGGTGTTAAGTACTTGTAAATGAAAATAATTGCTATCTATTAAGCCAGTTCAACTATTTTTATTATTTTTGCCGTCCTTTTATTAAAAGAGGAATGTTTAATTAAAATAAATTAGAAATGACAAAACGTTATGAAACTGTCTTCATTTTAACTCCCGTTTTATCTGCAGAGCAGGTAAAGGAGACAGTTGTAAAATTTAAAAAATCTTTAAAAGATGCTGGTGCAAAGCTTAAGCATGAAGAAGATTGGGGTTTAAAAAAATTGGCTTATCCAATTCAAAAAAAATCAACTGGTTTTTACCACTTGTTTGAGTATGAAGCAGAAGGTGAATTAATTGCTAATATGGAAGTAGAATTAAAAAGAGACGAAAAAGTTATGCGTTTCTTAACTGTTTCTTTAGATAAGCATGCAATTGCTTTTGTTGAATCAAGACCTCAAAGAAAAAAATAAGTTAAACAGAAAAATTAAAGATCATGGCTGAAAATACATCAGAAATTAGATACTTAACTCCTCCTAATATTGAATTAGATAGAGAGAAATATTGTAGATTCCAAAAAAACAGAATCAAATATATTGATTATAAAGACGAAAAATTCTTATTACAGTTCGTAAACGAACAAGGTAAATTGTTACCTAGAAGAATTACAGGAACATCTTTAAAATACCAAAGAAAAGTTTCTCAAGCAGTTAAAAGAGCTAGACATATAGCTTTAATGCCTTACGTAGCTGATATGCTTAAATAAATAGGAGGATATAGATATGAAAGTTATATTAAACGAAAATATAGAAAACGTAGGTTTTAAAAACGAAATCGTTGAAGTTAAAAACGGACACGGAAGAAATTTTTTAATTCCTAAAGGACTAGCAAATTTAGCAACTAAATCTGCAGTTAAAGTTTTAGAAGAAAATCTTAGACAAAGAGCTGGTAAAGACTTAAAAGTTAAAGAAGCTGCTGTTAAAACTGCAGATGCTTTAAAAGAATTAGCTGTTAAAGTTGGCGCTAAAGCTGGAGAAAACGGTAAGATTTTTGGTTCTGTTAATACTATTCAAATTGCTGAGGCAGTTGAAAAGTTAGGACACACTATCGATAGAAAGTACATTAAAATTAGAGGAGAGCAAATCAAAACTTTAGGTAATTACGAAGCAGATGTTCGTTTACACAGAGATGTTGATGCTATCATCAAATTTGAAGTAATTGAAGAAAAATAAATTCAAGTTATTGAATTTTAGAAAAGCCTAATCATTTTGATTAGGCTTTTTTTTTATATTTGTTCGAGATGAAGATTAAGTTTTTATTAATACTATCATTAGTGATGTGTCAAGAGGTAATGGCACAGCCTTATTGTGTTGCTTATTTTAGAGAAATTAATGTTGCTAAATATGAAAGTTTTAAAGGCGAAACAGCTGCAGCAATTAAAAGGTTTGAGAAGGCAAATGTGAATTATGTGGAATGTACTGATGCAGCTTCTAAATTGCCTTTTATAAAGATGTACATAGAAATTGGAGATAAGAAAACTGCATATGAGCTATTAGTACAAGAGTTAAAAAAAGGGTATAAATTAGAGAGCTTACAGTATGTTGGAATTTTCCAAAACAACTTAGGGAATTATTATGATAGTTTGCTGTTTCAGGAAGATAGTTTGCATCAGTTGTTTTATGCAAGTCTAAATCAAGATATGTTTCTTTTTGTTCATAGTATGTTTTCTATGGATCAACGTATTTTCTATGTTTCAAGTATTCAAGATTCTTTGAGGAGTGATATTCGGCATCAAATATTTAGAGACAATATTGCGAAATTAGTTGCTTATGTGGAAGAAAATGGTATAATTGGGTACAAAGATCTTGGTCATTACCAGTCTTGGGTAACGGTTATTCTTATGCATCATCGTTTGGATGATAGCCAAGATTATGAAAATGTAGAATATCTCATTGAAAAGTATAAAATAGCGATTGAGAAAGGATATTCTCAGCCGGAAGTTGTTCTAAATTTATATGATAATATGGCTGAAATTATTGATGGGGGAAAACTTCAATTGTCGGGTAAGTTCTACAGCCCTAAATCAAAAAAGTTTTTGCCGTTTATAGATATTGAAATTGTGGATTCTTTAAGGTTGTCCTTGGGTTTGAATACGCTGAGGGAGTTTTCAGAGATGAGAGGTGTCAGTTTGCCTGATGGTTATAAATGATAATTTGAAGGTTTTTTTGTGCTATTATTTGCGTAGCTGTTAAAAATGATTATATTTGCACTCGTAAAATAGAAAGAGAAGTATTGAGGGAACGAAAAAGTTCCCTTTTTCTTTGTTAAAAAAATATGATTACAACAGAAAAAATAGAAGGATTAGTTGCTGAAAAGATTGCTGAGAAGGAATGCTTTTTAGTAGAACTAGGCGTAAAAGATGGGAATGATATCTTTGTAGAGATAGATAGTTTTAATGGAGTATCTATACAAGATTGTATGGCAATAAGTAAAGCCATTGAAGCAAATTTAGATAGAGAAGAAGAAGATTTTCAATTAAATGTTTCTTCGGCAGGTTTAGATAAGCCATTTAGAGTGTTAAAGCAATATCAAAAAAATATTGGTAGAGAAGTAAAAGTTATTTTACAAGGAGCAGGAAAAGTTATTGGCGAATTGAAAGAAGTAACTGATGACGGAATTGAGGTTGAATTCTCTTACAAAGAAAAGATTGAGGGGAAAAAGAAAAAACAAACAATAGTTAAACAAGAACAAATTCCTTTTGAGAACATAAAGGAAACAACAATAATTATATCATTTAAATAAAAGATAATGGAAAGTTTAAGCTTAATAGATTCGTTTCAAGAATTTAAAGAATTTAAGGATATCGACAGAGCTACCCTAATGAACATTTTGGAGAGTGTTTTTAGAAGCACAATCAAAAAGAGGTTTGGAGATGATGAAAACTTTGATTTTATCGTAAACGTAGATAAAGGAGATTTAGAGATTTGGAGAAATCGTGAGATTGTTTATGATGGAGAAGTAGAGGATGATAACAAAGAAATTTCTTATGAAGATGCTATAAAAATTGAACCTGATTTTGAAGTTGGAGAAGAGGTTTCTGAAGAGGTAAAGATGGAAGATTTTGGACGAAGAACAGTATTGTCGTTAAGACAAAACTTGATGTCTAAAATTATGGAATTAGAGAAAGATAATATCTATAAGCAATATAAAGATAGAGTAGGAGATTTAATTACTGGTGAAGTTTACCAGGTTTGGAAAAGAGAAATCTTAATTTTAGATGATGATGACAATGAGTTGATTCTTCCTAAAACAGAACAAATATCTAACGATAGATTTAGAAAAGGAGATAACGTAAGAGCTGTTGTTATTCGTGTAGAAATGAAAAACAATAAACCTTTAATTATCTTATCAAGAACATCTCCATTGTTCTTAGAAAGATTATTTGAATTAGAAGTTCCTGAAATTTTTGATGGTTTAATTACGATTAAAAACATTGTTAGAGAGCCAGGAGAAAGAGCAAAAGTAGCTGTAGAGTCTTACGATGATAGAATTGATCCTGTTGGAGCTTGTGTTGGAATGAAAGGTGCAAGAATCCATGGAATTGTAAGAGAGTTAAGAAACGAAAATATTGATGTAATTAACTATACTAACAATACAGAGTTGTACATTGCAAGATCTTTAAGTCCTGCAAAAATTACTGCAACTAAATTGAATAAAGAAAATATGACTGCTGAAGTGTTTTTAAAGCCAGATCAAGTTTCTTTAGCAATTGGTAGAGGTGGCCATAACATTAAGCTAGCTGGTAAATTAGTTGGTTATGAAATTGATGTTTATAGAGATATGGATGATGATGCTGATGATGTTGCTTTATCAGAATTTACTGATGAGATTGAAGATTGGGTAATTACTGAATTAAAATCTATTGGTTGCGATTCTGCAAAAAGTGTATTAGAATTAACTGTTGCAGATTTAGTGAAAAGAACTGATCTAGAAATTGAAACAGTAGAAGATGTAAGAGCTATCTTAATGCAAGAGTTTGAAGATTAAGATTACATTTGCCCAGAGAAAGAAAAGAGAAAATAAAGTGTCATCAAGTCTTGTAAGATGATAACTATTAAATAGTAAAATAAGAAGTTAAAATGGCTAAGAAAGCACCAGTAAAACGATTAAGTAAAATAGCTAGAGAGTTTAATGTAGGGATACAAACTCTTGTAGATTATTTAGCTACAAAAGATGTAGCGGTTGAAAGCAATCCGAATACAAAAATCGAAGGAGATTCGTATGCCATTTTGATGGAAGCATTTCAATCAGAAAAAAGTGCAAAAGAAGAATCTAAAAAAGTATCTATAGGTACCGAAAAAGAAACCATTACTATTGATGGTGTTTTAGAGCCTAAAAAAGAAGAACCTAAAGTTGTTGTTGAAGCACCAAAGGTTGAAGAAGTAAAAGTTGAAGAGGTAAAAGAAGAGCCTGCTCCTGTTGTTGAAGAACCAGTAGTTGAGGAGCCTAAAAAGAAATCTATTATTATTCCAGTTTCTGAAGAAGAAGCTGCGACTGATGATGGTGGCTTAAAAGTTTTAGGAAATGTTGATTTAGATAAGTTAAATCTTAAAACAAGACCTAAAAAGGATAAAAAAGAGCCTAAAAAGGTAGAAAAGAAAGAAGTTAAAAAAGAGCCTAAAAAGGTTGAAAAGAAAGCTGCTCCAATTGTGGAAACTCCTAAGCCAGTGGAGAAGAAAGCTGATAAGCATGCTATTAAAGTTCCTGAAGAAATTAAAACTCAGTATACAAAATTAAATGCACCTAAGGTTTTAGGTAAAATTATTCTTCCGGTTGAAAAGCCTAGAACAAAAAAGCCTGTAGCTACATCTGCTAATGGAGATACTTCTAATAAGAAGAAAAGAAAACGTATTACTAGAAAAGTTGATGTTAAAGCAAATACTGGTGGTGGAGTAAGAAAACCGTTTGGTAAAGGTAAGCCAGCAGGAAAAGGTAGAGGAAGAGTAGAGAAAAAAGCAGAGTTAACTGAAGAACAAGTACAAGCACAAATTAAAGAAACACTAGCTCGTTTAACGGGTGGTGGTAAAAATAAAGGTGCTAAATACAGAAAAGATAAAAGACTTGCTGCTAGTGAGATGAAAGACATCGAAGCAGAAATTCAAAATATAGAAAAGAAAAACTTAAAACTTACAGAGTTTGTAACCGTTAGTGAGTTGGCAAGTATGATGGATATCGGAGTAAATGATATTATCGGAGCTTGTATGAGTTTAGGTATGTTTGTATCGATTAATCAGCGTTTAGATGCTGAAACGTTATCAATCATAGCTGAAGAACATGGTTTCTCTGTAGAGTTTATTTCTGCATCAGAAGATCATGAAGTTGATTTTGCTGAAGAAGACAAACCAGAAGATTTAAAAGACAGAGCTCCTATTGTTACAATAATGGGACATGTTGATCATGGTAAAACATCTTTATTGGATTACATTAGAAAAGCAAATGTTATTGCTGGTGAAGCTGGTGGAATTACGCAACATATTGGAGCGTATTCTGTTGAGCTAGATGGTGGTAAACGAATTGCATTTTTAGATACACCTGGTCATGAGGCATTTACTGCAATGAGAGCACGTGGAGCACAAGTAACAGATGTTGTAATTATTGTAATTGCTGCAGATGATAATGTGATGCCACAAACTAAAGAAGCAATTAACCACGCACAAGCTGCTGGAGTACCTATCGTATTTGCATTTAACAAAATGGATAGAGATGGTGCTAATGCTGATAAGTTAAGAGAAGAACTTTCTGCAATGAATATTTTAGTTGAAGAATGGGGTGGTAAATTCCAAACTCAAGAAATTTCAGCTAAAATGGGAACAGGAGTTAGTGAACTATTAGAAAAAGTATTGTTAGAATCTGAAATGTTAGAGTTAAAAGCTAATCCAGATAAAAATGGAGTAGGAACTGTAATAGAATCAGAATTAGATAAAGGAAAAGGTTATGTTGCTACATTGTTAGTTCAAGGTGGTACAATGAAAATTGGAGATGTAATTTTAGCTGGTGGACATAGTGGGAAAGTAAAAGCTATGTTTAACGAGCGTGGAGAAAAGATTAAAGAAGCTGGACCTTCTACTCCAGTATCTTTATTAGGATTAAATGGTGCGCCAACTGCTGGAGATAAATTCCATGTAATGGATGATGAGAAAGAAGCACGTACTATTGCTGAAAGAAGATTGCAATTACAAAGAGAGCAAGGTGTTAGAACACAAAAACACATTACACTTGATGAAATTGGAAGAAGATTAGCTATTGGTGACTTTAAGGAATTAAATGTTATTGTTAAAGGTGATGTTGCTGGTTCTATTGAAGCATTATCTGATTCGTTAGAGAAATTATCTACCGATCAAATAGAGGTAAACATTATTCATAAATCTGTAGGACAGATTTCTGAAACAGATGTTATGTTAGCTGCTGCATCAGATGCAATTATTGTTGGTTTCCAAGTAAGACCTTCAGCAAGTGCTAGACGAGTTGCAGAAACAGAGCAAGTTGATATTAGATTATATTCTATTATTTACGATGCCATTGATGAAATTAAGGATGCAATGGAAGGAATGTTGGCTCCTAAGTTTGAAGAAAAAATTGTTGCAAACGTGGAGATTAGAGAAACATTTAAAGTTTCTAAAGTTGGAACAATTGCTGGTTGTATGGTATTAGATGGTAAAATTTCTAGAAACAGTAGTGTTAGAATTATTAGAGATGGAGTTGTTGTTTATACTGGAGAATTAGCTTCGTTAAAACGATTTAAAGATGATGCTAAAGATGTTGCTAAAGGTTACGAATGTGGATTGAATATCGAGAAGTTTAACGATATTAAGGTTGGCGATGTAATTGAAGCTTACGAACAAGTTGAAATCAAACAAAAATTGAAATAAACCTCAGTTTAATAAATATAAAAATCCGAAGCAGTTGCTTCGGATTTTTTTTTGTGTAAGATTTTTTAAGTTACAGATGACTTTAGTCTTCTCTAGTATAGATTCCGAATAAATTTATTCGTTCCTCATAATTTTTCGGAATGACGAGCTGAGGGAATTAGAAAGAAGAGGAATTGTTGTTCGGATGAATAATTATTCGCTCTCCGTCATACTGAACATGTTTCAGTATATGAATGTGTAAGGAAGCTTCTAAATGAATACTTTACTTATTAGAATAAGAGCGTGTGATAACAGCTAAGTTCTATGGGGGGTTATTTACTTAACTAAAAATAGGTGTAGAAGATTTGAAGGGAATAAACTATGCTACTATGTGGTTTATTACAATAGCTTGGCAGAATTACCCTTTCTCAAATTCAATTTCATCCTTTACGATATAACAATCTGGAAATTGAACAATAATTTCTTTTTGAAATTTAAGTGCTTCTAGTTTGGTTTTAAAATCACCTACTCTTACTTTGAAAAAAGGTTGTTGGTACGTCTCATGCGCTTTAACCGTTTTATGTTTTTGAGAAAATTGTAATCGAGCTTGTTTGGCTGGTTTACTTTTTGTTCCTGAATATATTTGAATGCGGTAGCCCTCTAATTGGTAGCTTTTTTCGTAAGTTTTTTCTATTTTTTCTATGCGATAATCTTGTACGGTATGTGTACTATATTTAACACTGTCTTTTTCCATATCCGATTGACTAAAAATTGAGTTAGTTAACGCGAATATTGAAATAGTAAGGATGAAAATTTTCATAAGAATAAATTTAGTTTTGCAAATTTACATTTTATTTTGAAGATGTTGAAAATCAATTTTTGCGCCAATGTTAAATTGTCACATTATTTAGAATCATTCTAAATTGATTAATTTTTGTCTTTTTTTTTAAAAAAGATATCGTAAAAACGACCTATTCTTATACATTTGCCAATCATTGAACTGATAGAAATCAGAATATAATTGTAACTATTTTAGTATGAATAAGATAACTGCTTATAAAGAGAAATTTACCACAAATAAACTAGTGAGTTTTTTACTTGCTTTTTTATTGATCCAATCTATTGGGTTTTCTCAAAATGGAAAAGATTTATTTAAAGCCAATTGTGCTGCATGTCATAGTGTAGGTGCAAATAGATTGGTTGGCCCTGGTTTAGAAGGGGTAAATGACAAAAGAGAAAGAACTTGGTTGGTTGATTGGACTAAGGATTCTCAGAAAATGGTAACTGCTGGCGATGCTGATGCTGTTGCGATATTTGAAGAGTATAAAATACCAATGCAAGCATTTGGTGGTACTTTATCTGATGATGAAATAAATGCAATCTTTGATTACGTTGCTGATCCTGCTGCTGCAGAAGCAAACGTAAAAGAAGAAGCTCCGGTTGCTGATGCAGGTGCTGATGAGTTAGTTTTAAAAGGAGAGAAATTATTTAAAGCAAATTGTAAAGCTTGTCACAGTGTTGGAGATAATAAAGTTGTTGGTCCTGGATTAAAAGGGATTAATGATAAAAGAGAAAAAGAATGGTTAGTAAAGTGGATTACCAACTCTGGTGATTTAATCGCTTCT
>Ga0256824_10000754_pt1 | contig 12618 bp, 10 predicted proteins | sample CV67metaG_FD_191570 | JGI IMG/M metagenome (GOLD analysis project Ga0256824, IMG submission 191570) | Hydrothermal vent microbial communities from East Pacific Rise, Pacific Ocean - CV67 | ecosystem: Environmental > Aquatic > Marine > Hydrothermal vents | place: Pacific Ocean: East Pacific Rise...
ATGGTTTCGCAAAGAAATGTGGCGTCTCACTTGAAGAGTTAAGCTCGACAGAAAAAGGTGGCAAAGAAGTTCTTTACTACAAAAAAGATGTGCAAGGAAAGGCATCAGTAGACTTACTTCCAGAGATAATAGAGACTTGGATAAAATCTCTTGAATTTGGTAAGACTATGAGATGGGGAAGTTCATCTGAGAGTTTTATTCGTCCTATTAGATGGGTAAACGTTATGCTTGGAGATGAGTTAGTTCCTCTTACTCTTTTTGGAGTAAACGCAGCTAAAGAGACTTATGTTCACCGTATCAGTAAGTTTGGTTCTTTAGAGATTAGTGGTGCAAAAGAGTACTTTGAAGTTCTTAAAAAAGGAGGAGTTACACTCTTCCCAGAGCTAAGAGCAGAGAAAATCAAGGCTGACTTTGAAGCTATACAAAAACAAAATGGCGTAGAGATAGAAGTAGATGAAGAGCTTTTCGCTGAGGTTGTTGCTATCACGGAAAACCCTACTGCACTTTTAGGCTCATTTGACGAGGCATTTTTAAGACTTCCTCCTGAGGTTATCATCACGTCTATGAAAGAGCACCAGCGTTACTTTCCTGTTTTTAAAGACTCAAAACTACTCAACAAGTTTGTAGTCGTTTCAAATGCCTTAACCGATGACTTTAGTATGGTTGTAGAGGGAAATGAAACGGTACTTCGTCCACGTCTTGCAGATGGTCTCTTCTTTTATGACAACGACCTCAAAGCTGGACTCTCTACAAAAGGACTTGAAAAAGTTGCCTTCTTTAAGGGTCTTGGGTCTGTTGCAGATAAGATAGAAAGAGAGACTAAGATAGCAAATACTCTTTTTGAGAAGTTTGCTCTAAACGCAGACAAAGCAGACTTAAACCGTGCAGTAGAGTTAGCAAAAGCTGACCTAATGAGTGAGATGGTTTATGAGTTCACAGAACTTCAAGGGCTTATGGGTGGCTACTATGCAAAAGAGCAGGGTGAAAACGCAGCGGTTGTGACGGCTATAAGCGAGCAGTACCTTCCAAGTGGAGAAGAGAGTGATCTTCCATCAACTCCTCTAAGTGCTTTAGTAGCTATGAGTATCAAACTCGACACACTTTTAGGACTCTTTAGTGTAAACCAAATCCCGACAGGTTCTCGTGATCCTTTTGCTCTTCGTCGTGCTGTAAATGGTATTGTTCGTATTGTCAATGAGTTTGGTTTTGAGTTTAACATAGTAGATACAATGAAAGAATTAGCAGCTAACTATGGCGAGATAGACTTAGAAAAACTAGAAAATTTTATGATGGAGCGTTTGAGACGTTACTACAAAGTAAACCCTTCTATCATAGAAGCTGTTTTCGCTTCAGGCGAAAGAGACTTATGCGCTCTTAGTGGTAAGATAGAAGCACTAGCTAACCTTGTAAACTCAGAAGGGTTTGACCAAGTAAGTTCAACTTTTAAACGTGTTGCAAACATCACAAAAGATATGGACTTAAACGCAGACCTTAGTGTAAACGCAGACCTTATGAGTGAAGAGGCTGAAAAGACTCTTTACAGTCGTTATGAGGCAGTAAACGCAGTTCAGTACGATACATATGAAGAAGAGCTTGATGCACTACTAGGACTCAAACCAGAACTAGACAACTTCTTTACAAATGTCATGGTAAACGCAGAGGATGAAGCACTTAAGACAAACAGAAAAGCACTTGTGGCATCTGTATACAAAAGTATCCTCAAAATAGCAGATATTAAAGAGGTAAGTGTTTAAAAAGAGATATTTATACTTTTTGTAGTAATATAACGAATAGTGATATTACTACTATCAAAAAAGGGAAAAAATATGAAAAAAGCACTTTTAATCTCTCTTCTAACATCTGCACTTTTTGCAGGTGTTACTCAAAATAACGATGGCACATTCATCGACCTCTACTCAGACAAAAACTCTCAGTCAAACATCATAGCAACTCTCTCAACTCACAAGGGAAATCTTATCAAAAAAAGATGTTTCTCAAATCGTGATTCACAAAGATGGTGCAAGGTTAAGTATGTCTATGAAGATATCACTCTTAATGGTTTTATAGATGAGGCCTCTTTAGATAAAGTCGCATCTATTCCAAACAGACATAGAAGATTTGAGACTAGTTTTGGTGGTGGACATTCAGATCTTGCTAACTCTGTTATAGAGCTTGATGATGGCTATCTTCTAGTAGGAACAACCTCAAGCTTTGGTCAAGGTCAAAACGATGCTTATGTAGTCAAGGTAGATAGACTTGGAAACAAAATCTTCTCACTTGCTCTTGGTGGAAACGCAGATGATAGTGCAAACGCAGTCGTGAAAATGGGAAATGATTATGTCATAGCAGGCTCTACTCGTAGCTTTGGAAACAATGTTGAAAGTTTTTATATGGCAAAAATATCATCAAAGGGCGCTGTCCTTTGGCAACATGGATACTACTCAGATAAAGATGACTACTACAGAGCAAATGACATAGTGAAAATTAGCGAGACAAATATGCTTGTAGCAGGGTATGAAAACCATGTGAAGTTTTTTAACTCCGAAGTCAACATCTACTTAAACGCAGTCGATACAGATGGTCAAAAAAATGGTGTAAAACGCTATGGTGGTTCTAAGGTAGATGAGGCAAACTCTATCATATCTACAAATGATGGCTATGTGATAGCAGGTATGACAAAAAGCTGGACACATGGTGGAGAAGATGCCTATGTCATTAAGATAGACAAGGATGGTAAGAGAGTTTGGCACAACTCTTTTGGTTTTGACTATGATGAGGTGGCAAACCAGATTATAGAGACAAAAGATGGTGGTTATATACTCGTAGGAACAACAGATAGCGATATCAGAAATCAAGAAGATGTTTATGTAGTGAAGTTAAACGCAGATGGTACTCGTGCTTGGCATGCTCACTATGGCTCAAGAGAAAACGAAGAGGGCTTTGGAATAGTTGAAGTAGCTGATGGTTATGTTATCGCTGGAAGTACAAACGATACTAAGAGTTATAACAGTGATGTCTATCTTCTCAAAATTTCAAAAACTGGTCAAAAAGTTTGGGAGAGAAAATATGGTCTTGACAAAGACGATGGGGCTCACTCTATCATAAAAGTAGCTGATGGTTTTGTTGTAGCTGGCTATAGAACGTCCGAAGAGACTTATGCAAAAGATATGTACCTACTTAAAGTCGATATGAATGGAAAGCTTTATTAGTATGCGTTTAGTAATCTCACTCCTCTTACTCCTAACACTAAACGCAGCGGCAGATGTTAAAGACTCTATAGTCAAGATATATACAGTCTCAAAAATCCCTAACTACTCCATACCATGGAACTCAAGTATCCGTCGCTCAAACGGTTCAGGAAGTATTATACTGGGAAACAGAATCTTAACAAATGCCCATGTCGTAGCAAATGAGACCTTTATAGAGGTAAAACGCCATGGAGATACAAAACGCTATGAGGCAAAGGTAGAGTTTATCTCTCATCAGGCTGACTTAGCACTTCTTAGTGTTGTAGATGAGAAGTTTTTTAAGGGTACAAAGAGTTTAGAGTTTGGAGACCTGCCACATATACAACAAGAGCTTACAGTCTATGGTTTTCCAATGGGTGGAAACAGTATAAGTGCTAGTACCGGTATAGTCTCTCGCATAGAGCATACTCGTTATGTCCACTCAAGAGAGATTTTTTTAGCTATACAGATAGATGCTGCTGTAAACCCTGGAAACAGTGGTGGTCCTGCAATAAGTGAGGGTAAAATCATCGGTGTTGTGATGCAAGAGATACCAAAGTCGCAAAGTATAGGTTATCTCGTACCAACAGAAATCATCAAACACTTTTTAGATGATATAGAAGATGGTGCATACAATGGTTTTATTCACTTAGGCATTGGCACTCAAAAGATGCAAAACATGGCACTAAGAAGTGTTTATAAGATGGATGAAGATATAACGGGTGTAATGGTTATGGACATCTCAAAAAACTCTTCAGTTCATAAGGTCTTAAAGATGGGAGATATACTACTTCGAGTAGATGGACATCAGATAAACAACGATGGAAGTGTAGAGTTTGAAGATGATATGTTTACCTCTTATATGTACTATATAGACAAGAAACAGAGAAACGAGAGTGTGAAGTTTTCTATTTTACGTGATGCAGAGGTTATGGAGATAGAGCTAGTCCTTCAAAACATAGCAGATGATGACTTACTTGTGAACACTGTCGAGCATGATATTATGCCGAGGTATTTTATATATGGTGGCTATGTTTTTACACCACTGAGTAGAAACTTACTTATGCGTTCTCGCTCAACACTTCTCAAGCTGAGAGATGCAGCGAGTAAGTGGGCAACACAAGAACAAGAAGAGGTAGTTATACTTCTTAAAGTCTTGGCTGATAAGAGTAACCAAGGAGACCATAGCTTTTCTCTGTGGATGGTAGATAAGGTAGATGAAAAAGGCTTTAAAAATTTTGAAGAGTTTAAAGAGTTGGTACTTGAGTCTAAAGAAAAATATGTCATGTTAGAAAATAGTGATGGTGTTAAGGTTGCGATAGATAAGAACCTCGCACAAGAAGTTGAAGAAGAAATTTTAAAGAGATATAGTATAAAAAGTTCTCTAAGTGAGTAGTAATGTATGATGTAATTATAATAGGTGCTGGTATAAATGGCTGTAGTGTGGCACACGAACTCTCAAAGAGTAAAAAAAGAGTCCTTCTTTTGGACAAAGAGGGAATCGCTAGTGGAGGAAGTGGGGCAGCTGGTGCGTTTATCTCTCCAAAGTTTTCAAAGAGTGGAGAACTCAAAGAGATACTTCACACTGCGTTTAAGTACTCGATGACTTACTATGAGAGAGAGTTCCCAAGACTCTTTACAAAGGCACAACTTTTACATATTGCCCAAGATGAGAGTGATGCAGAGAGTCTGAGAGTATATAAACAAAAGAGTGACTTGGAACTTTTAGATTTAGAGCATAAAACGCAGGAGAGTATTAGTATAAACGCAGGCATAGTAAACGCAGCTGATACTTGTCGGGCGATGGCTAAGAGTGCTGAGTTTGTGAAGTGTGAGGTTGATAGCCTTGTGTACGATGAGGGTGTTTGGATTATAAATGATACCTATATGGCAAAAGAGGTGGTCTTAGCGACAGGTGCATACAAATCACTTATAGATGAACCATATATAAAGCTTCGTGGTGTTTGGGGACATAGAGTAGATATCAAAACAACTACGACAAATCCCAACTCGCTACATCAGTTTGTCTCTATATCGCCAAGTAGTGATGGAGTATTAGCCATAGGTGCAACACATAATGTTCACTACCATCCAGAGACATCAAAAGAACCATACGACTTAAACGCAGGGAGAGAAGAGTTACTTGAGAAGGCATCACGGAGTATAGACTTAGAAGATGTTGAGGTTATTAAAGATTATACAGGGCTGCGTTCTGGTTCGTTTGACTATATGCCTATGCTTGGTTCTTTAGTTCTCTCTCGTGAGACCTTACAAAACGCAGCTATAAACTTCTATGTAAAAAAAGCAGACTTTAGTGAGTATGACTACTATCCACATCTTAGTATGATAAATGGTAGTGGAGGCTATGGTTTTGTTCTCGCTCCCTACTTGGCAAAGATGTTAGTACAAAACATAACAAGTGCTACAGAGATAAGTGATAGACTAAGCCCCGCAAGATTTTTTGCTCGTTGGGCTAAGAAGAGATAAGGTCAAAGCCTTAACCTTTGATACCATCTGCACGAGGCATAAGTAAAAAGTTAAAAAAGACTTTGATATATATCATAAATGGTATAGACCAAACTATAGATGAGTAGAGATATAACTCACTCATATACTCAGGGAAAAATGCAACTAGCCCACGCATAAAAGTAGCTAGTACGATAAGTCCTACCATTAAGTGTGTATATATATTTGATCTTAAGTGACGACCTGTATGAATCCAACCGATGATAATCATAATAAGCATATATGAAAGACCAATAGCTCCACTTGTTATAAAGTGTCTAAAGTGATTTATAGCATCGATGTTAGGATTTAGTAAATCCCAGCCCATCAAAACATACCCTAAGAAAAACATTACATAGATTAAAGCAAGGTAGATAACATAGGGCTGATTAAGTATAAAGGCATCTTTGAGTTTGTATTCACTTGTGATACCAAGGATGGCAGTTCCAGCAGCAAAGCCTAACCAACCCAAAGCAGAATTTTCAGGATAAAAAAACTCTACAACTGTGAAGAGGGCAACTGCGAAGATAGCTAAGTTAGTCTTTGGTGGACGCGATATAAAAATATCATCAATCCCTTTATCTTCCATAAGTTCATTTATAGCTTCCATATTTACACGTCGAAGTGCTAAGAGTATAAGAATGACTATAGCACCTAGGGCTACTTTCAAAATATCCATTGAGTATGTTTGGACTAAACCAGCTTGAGAGGCAAAGAACCAAGCTTCTATGATAAAGAGAACTACTGCTGCATAGGCTATAGAAGAATGGCGTTGGAGTTTATCTAGAACTGTATCTTTTGCAAACCAGATAATCCATCCAAGCATAGCTAAGTTAAAAAACGCAGCCACATAAACACCTGTAATGTCTATAAACCAAAAACTCACCCGTCCTGCAATCCAAAGGTAGATGATGTACTTGAGTCGTTTGCCCACAAAAGGAACCATCCCTGGGAAAAGCTCTGGAAGTCCCGTAGTTAGAAATGCCAAAATACCAGCAGTCAAAATACCAAAAAGCATCTCATAAACATGCCAAGTGAGAGTGTCGTTCATAAAAGATATATTTAAAATACCACTCCATACAAGTCCCCACAAAATCATACTCAAAACCATATAAGGGGCTAAAAGTAAAAATACTGGACGAAATCCATATGCTAAATATGGTGGAATGTTATCTTCGTCAGGATAATATAGATAATGATTTGTTGCATGTAGTTTTTCTTCTACTTTTATCTCTGTACTCATTACTTTAACTCCAGTTCAAATGTTCTTATAATCTCTTCATCTTGTAGTATCTTTGCACTCTCACCATATACATACTTATCATCACGTTCACGTTGAGGTAAATCATAAGAGAATTTTTTCACGATATGACCAGGGTCAGCCTTGAGTAAAAGTATCTCATCACTCAGTCTTATAGCTTCCATCAAATCATGGGTGATGAAGAGTATGCTTATCTCTTTTTTGTCTATCATCTCAATAAGTATAGTTTGTAACTCTTTTTTAAGACCGATGTCGAGTGCTGAAAAAGGTTCATCAAGAAAAAGCAGTGAAGGCTTTGTGACAAGTGCTCTAGCAAAACTAACACGCTGTTTCATCCCTCCACTTAAATCTTTTGGGAACTTATCAAAGTCATTCTCTTCTAGTCCAAAACGCAGGGCTATATCCTGTGCTTTTTGCATAGCAATTTTTTTCTTTTCACCATTTGCTAGAAGTCCTAGCATAATGTTGTCTATGACATTTTTCCAAGGGAGTAAACGACCCTCTTGAAATGCAAATGCACTACTCTCAAATGAGTTTGAAACATATCCTTCTTCTACATCTAGTAGTCCTGCACATAGGTGCATAAGAGTTGTTTTTCCTCCACCACTTGGTCCAACAATAGAGAGGATTTGACCCTTGTTAAGAGTAAAGTTTATATCTCTAAGTATCTCAGTAAATCCAAAATGGTGATTTAATTTTTTGACTTCTAACTTCTCCATAGTTCAACCTCTCGTTTAATGGGTTCTAAGATGATGTACTCTATAAACATTAGTGAACCTATCATTATAGTTACAAGGGCTAAGGCTGTTGGTGTGTCAAGCTGAGAACGAGATACGGCAAGAAGTGCACCCATCCCATCGCTTGTCGCCAAAAGCTCAGCCATGATGACAATCTTCCAAGCCATACCCAGACCGCTTACCCATGCAGGAAAAACATAAGAAAAAATATGAGGAAAGTAAACATCCATAAATTTCATGTGCCAAGGTAGTTTAAAACTATCTGCCATCTCTTTTAACTCTCCATCAAGTGTTCGAGTTCCTTGAAGTGCTCCAACAAAGACAATAGGAAAAGAAGCAACGATGATAGTAAAGATAACTGTCTCATCTCCCATACCAAACCAAATCATCGCTAAAACTATCCAAGCAATAGGGGGCATACCAACTAAAATGGTAACTATAGGACGACTCATCATAGAAGCTGTTGCAAAAAAACCAGCAATAAGCCCTAAAGAAGTACCAAGTGCAAGTGAGAGTCCAAAACCAACTGCTGCACGATAAAGGGTGATGTTTATCTCAACCCAAACACTATCATCTTGTAACATTAAAACTAAGGTTTGAAATGTTTGTAGTGGTGAGGGCAGTACTAAGTCACCGTAAATCTGGTTGCCCATATCCCAAAATGCTATGAAGAGAAAGATAGAAGCAATAGCTCCCCATCCACTCCATAAGTATGCTGGAAAATCTTTTATTATCTTAAGTATAAAATTCATAGCACTCTCATAATTTAGTAGTAAAATCCATCATCAGGAAGTTTTCCACCTATACTTTTAGGCTTGTTGTTTTTGAGTAGTGTATAAAAAAACTCTAAATCTTTTTTAGAGTCTTGGGCACTTACATCCTTTAACAAAACATACTCCATACTATCTGCAACAGCATCAGCACTTAGCATTGGAATGTACTTCGCAACTAAAACACCTGCTTCTTTAGGGTGAGCCTTGTACCACTGAAGTGCTTTTGCATACTCTTGGTTAAATCTTTTTACTAGATACTCATCTTGTTGTCCTATTTGAGCCATACCAGCCTGAGGTATTTTTGCCTCGATGTGGAAAACTTCTCCCCACTCTTTTTGTAGGTCAGCACTTCTGTAAAGGTCTGGTGCTATCAGTTTAAGTGGAAATGAGTTTGTCTTTCTCAGAGCCATAGAAATGGCAGGTTCAGCAAGAAGTGCATGGTCCACTCTTCTCATAATAAGCATCTGCATAGCATCAATAGGTGAGCCAACATATCTGAGCTTAAAATCTTTTTTAGGGTCAAGACCTTGTTTTTTTACTATCTCTTCAAAGACTATATCTGGCATATCTGCACGAAAGGGCATAGCAATCTCACATCCTTTAAAGTCTGCAAGAGTTTTTTTCTCTTTATCTCGTGTAATCATTCCTAATATGCCCCATATAGAAACATTGAGAAGTTTGATATCTACACCCTTGTTATAAAGGTTAGCCGCAACATTAGTCGGAATAGCTATAAAGTCAGTGCGCCCTCTGAGTGTTAAAGCTCGAAGTTCATCTGGGTTCTTCCACATAACGAACTCTACATTTTGAGCAACATCTGCTAGAGCATTTGTTTCTATCATACGAAGTAGTGGATGTGAAACAGAAGCCATAGGTCCACTAAGAACGAGTTTATCGACTTTTTTGAACTCAGCTGCGTTGAGTGTAAACACTAAGGCAGTAAGTATCAGTATATTTTTTATCATATTATTTCCTTTTAAAATAAGTAACCGAGTCTAACTATGAATCGTTGTTTTTCTAAGGGTTGGTACTCGCTCACATCATAATGAGCTAAAAATGCTACACCAACACCTAGATGTAGTTTTGGTTTATCAAAAGGCATCCATTCAATCTCGGGAGTTATGTATCCTACAGTTCCACTAAAGGCTTTGAAGGGAAGGGCAGCTTGAAGGATTGGGTTTGTGTCATCTCCCATATCTGTGTCACTGTTATATTTTCCATTGTACTCAATACCTAGGTTGATATTTTTTGTAACTGCACTTGTAAAAGAGAGATCGTATGAGAGTTCATTACCAAAATCATAATCATTGTGTGCTAGTGGTCTATATGTATACATGGTATGAAAATCTATTCTCATATCTGGAGTGATTAGTTTTGATATACCAAGTTCAGCCTTATACTCATAAGCACCTGTACCCATCTGTGTAGGCATTGGAGTGTTTTCATTTATAGCAAAAGGAGGCGCTTTTTTAAAGCCACTATCTGTAGAACCTGTTGGAAACTTTACACCAGCACCAAGACTTAGTTGAAAACCATACTCTTTCATAGGGAGGAGAACATATCTTCCCATAACTACTACATCACCAATACCCTTATTATCTATAGCTACAGCATTTGGTCCTAGTTTTGCCGTAGCTTCTATGCTCTTGTAAGGTAGCATCACTTTAACATCGAACTTATCTGTAACACCATAAACTAACCCAAGAAGAGTGATGTTTGCAGTTGCATCAAGGTTTTGAACATTCTTAACTTCGTTTGAACCGTTATACATACTATCTCTTTTGAGGTAGATATTCTTTACACCCATTTTGAGTTTACCAGCAGGCAATGTCATTGCTCCACCTTTAGAGTTGATACCTGGTATCACCTGTGCATTTAATAACATCGTACCCGCTAATGTTGCTAAAACTAATTTTTTCATTTAAACTTTCCTTATATTAATAATCATTTTCAATTAGAATTATAGACAAAAGTTTCTTAAATAAAATTAAAGTGATTATTGTTATCAAATAGAACTGTTTTGAGAGAAGCTTAAGACTCACTCTAAAGGAGAGAGTAAGTTCTATAGAGGGATGTTTTGGTTGTATTAAGTAATTTTTACTATTTTTGGAGGGTTTGTTTTGAAGATTTCTTTAAAAGCATTTGCACGAACTTCTTTCATCTTTCCTGTTGCTCTAGGAGATAAGAAGTAGGCGATGTCTAGTGCTTCATCTGCATCATAGTTTCTATCGTGGATAAAAACTATCTTTTTGTCGAGTTTTTGGATCTGTGCTGAGAGTGCTTTTGCATAGGCGATGATAGCCTTGTGATGTCTGTCATGCTTGTGTCCCATACCAAAAAAGACGAACTTACCACTCACACGGATATTTGGAATGTCAAGATAGTTTAACTCTTTGTTGTAGCGAGTGAACTGCCCAGAATTTAGCTTGTCAATATCTGCATCAAACTCTTCTATGATTGGAGTTGGAGCGATGTTTGAACGGTTGTAAGAGAAAAGATACTTTATCTCTACAAGTTTTCCAGTGTACTCTTTTTTAAGCCCTGCGTTTATAACATAACTCATCGGGTCTTCATTGAGTTTTACATACTCATCATACTGATCAAAGCCTTCTTCTTGTAAAAAAGGGCATAGAGTATAGCCAACAGGCGAGTTTTCAGGGTTGTATAAAAAGACAGTTCCACAGACAGTTTTACGCTTTTTTTTCAGCATATTTTCTAAATCTTCTTCTGTAATCTTCTCTTCATCTTCGCCACCGATATAGATATAGTGCTCTGCTAAAAAGTCCATATCGAAGCCAACGGTAAATTTTCCAAATATTTGCATTTATTATCCTATAATTATTGGTGGAAGTATACTATAATTCGCTCTATGATTTATATAGCTTTTATTATTTTTACTATTTTAGTTCTTTGGTTCGCTTTTTATCAGTGGCAATATTTTATGATATTTACTCCTACTTATCATAGAGAAGGCTCTCTATCTACGTTTACTCAGATACTAAGTGTCACAACAGATGATGGAGTAGAGTTAGAAGGTGTGGTCTATGAGCCACAAGACGCAAGTGCTACTCTTCTCTTTTTTGCAGGACGTCATCATGATGTTGTCGGTATTATAAACAAGCTCTCTTGTGCATTTCCTACCTTAAGGGTTATTAGCTTTAACTACCGTGCTTATGGAAGAAGTGGGGGAGTGGCTAATGAGAAAAACCTTTTAAGTGATGCCGAGTTCATCGCAGGTTTAGTACAGAAAAACTATGGAGACTTTTATACTATGGGTTACTCTCTTGGCTCAAACATAGCTGCGTTTTTAGCCTCAAAACATAAAACTACAGCACTTTTTTTAGTAGGTGCTTTTGACTCTATAGCTTCACTTGCTAAGTCTAAGTTCGTAGATAGGGGCATCTTCCCTATGGTAGACCTCTCAAGTGTTTTTCGTTATAAGCTTCGTACTGGTGAGTATGTCAAGAGTGTAGATGCTCCAACATATCTCTATGTGAGTGTCTCTGATGAGACTACATATATACAAAACGCACGAGAACTCAAGTCCAAGATAAAAAACTTATCTTCGTATGTAGAATATGAAGGACTTTCACACAAAGAGATACTCTGGGATGAGAGAGTTGTTAAAAATATAAATGAGGTGATAGCCTCATGAGTTTTGGATTATTTGTAAAGCAGTTTATTACTTTTTTTGTTGAGCCTTATGGTTTGGTTTTGACTCTTTTTATCTTAGGACTTTACTTTTTATACACAAGTAGACAAGCAAGAGCAAAACTTTTTTTGTCTTTGAGTGCTTTTTTACTCTTTCTTTTTGCCTATCCACCCTTTACAAACTTTCTAGTAAGTAACTTAGAAAATCAGTATGCAAAATATGACTATAAAACGCAGGTAGAGTATATTCATGTCTTAGGAAATGGACATACCACAGATAAAACGCAGCCTATCTCTTCTCAACTCAGTGCTGCTGGTACAAAGAGAGTCCTAGAAGGTGTTATTATCCATTCGATAATGCCTGAGTCAAAGATAATATTTACCGGTTACTCAGGAAAAACAGATACAACAAACGCAGTGATGAATTCAAGACTGGCATTTATTCTAGGTGTAAACGCAGAGAG
>Ga0256824_10000755_pt1 | contig 12602 bp, 12 predicted proteins | sample CV67metaG_FD_191570 | JGI IMG/M metagenome (GOLD analysis project Ga0256824, IMG submission 191570) | Hydrothermal vent microbial communities from East Pacific Rise, Pacific Ocean - CV67 | ecosystem: Environmental > Aquatic > Marine > Hydrothermal vents | place: Pacific Ocean: East Pacific Rise...
CAGACTCCATGAGTCCTTTAGAAAGTCTTACGGCTTTTCCATCTTTGAGGTCGATTGCTGGTAGTATTGTCATGGTTATTCTGTTCCTTCGAATAGGGTTTTTAGTTTTTGTTTTAGTTCATTAAAATGAGGATGCTCAAAATCAAAAGGTTCTTTTTTCTGTTTATAAAAAGAGTTGTAAGCCCATTTATCTGTAAGTTCGTGTTTATAACATTCTCTAAAGTTTTTAATACACTCTTTTTGTTTATCATCTAAAACAGAGAGTAAGAAAGATTCTAAATTACCTTCATTATTTTCATCACACATAATAAAATAATCTATAGATGTGTCTTTAAAATCCAAATCAGTTATAAGTGTTTTTAATGCTTTTTCAGAAGCATCATAGCCTCTATTTGGGTTTGGGTCTTTTTCATTGTCTGCATCTACCACTAAAAGTATGTTATAAACTTTACTAAGATAATTTGTTTCAATTTCATCATAATGTTTATGGTTTATATTAAATAAATTATCTTTACCTTCAAAGTCATAATAGGTTACTTGGTTTTTATCAAGGTCATATTCATCTAAAAGAGTATTAAAAAATTCTCCATCAGACTTACCCTCATATGCAATAATTACCATCCACGAACCTCATTGCCTAGTTTTACAAATCGTTGAAACATCTCACTATCCATTACGACAGAGTCAAGTTCATTCTTCTTATTTCTTCCTAGTTCAATGAAACCTATTTCTTTATCATTTAACTTCTTAGCCACCCTAGCATAAGACTCTATACACTCTTTAGAATGTGTAGTAGCAAAGACTTGGACATTTGCCTCTTTTGAAGTTTTTAAAATTACTTCCCATAATTTATCTAAGTTTGTATAGTGAATTCCATTTTCTATTTCATCAATATATATATTTCCATCTTGATTAGCCCATATGGCACATACATAAGCAATATATCTTTTTAATCCATTTCCATATTCATCTAAGTTAACAAAACTATTTATTTTTTTTGAAAAACATACAGGCATATTATCAATAATCTCATATTCGATTAAATCACTATCAAATTTATTAATAAATTTATTAATAAATTCTCTTTTTCTGAGAAGTTTAATCTGATCGTATAAGTGGATTAATTGTTCTGAACCAATATGCATACTGGTAATGAAGTTGTATGACAATGGAATTTCTGTTTCTGTAAATATAGGTTCAAAATCATCATTGTCAAAATTTTCTTTATTTAACGTTATTTGAACATTTTGTTTAAATTTTATTGCGAGATGATGAAGATTAGTGTTAATCTCACTATTTTTATAGTTGCTTAAAAATGAAATAATATATTTCATATAAGTTGTATTATTTGAGTTTGACAAATCATATAACCAGGAGTAGTTTCTAGAAACTTGAATTGAAATTAAAGCTTTGACGAAATTTTTAAGAAGAGAATTTTCCGAAGATAAATTAAATAGGCACGCCTCCATAAAAGCCGTCTTCCCCACATTATTCTTTCCACCAATAAGATTGACACGACCAAAACCTTCAGCTTTAAAGTTTTCAAAACATTTAAAATTTTTGATTTCTATGTTTCTTATGAAATGTTCGTTCATGGTGTCTCCTTGTAGGGTTGGCTTTAGCCGACCATATAATATGTTTAGAAAGGTCGGCTGAAGCCAACCCTACGCGTTTTATAGTTTAGCAAAATTCTCTATAATCTTCAAACCATTCTCATGGCTCTTCTCTGGGTGAGGCTGTATGCCGTAGATGTTGTCATTTTGTACAGCTGAGACGAATTCATAACCGTAATGGGTTTTTCCTATGGCGTACTTGTCGTCACATACAGCGTGGTATGAGTGGACGAAATAGAGATAGAAATCATCATCTAATCCATTGAACAGAGGGCAACCACTAGGGTTTGCCCCTACGTTTTGTGTAAACAACTCATTCCATCCCATATGTGGGACTTTAAGTGGGTGGTCAAACTTAGACTCATCAAAGGCTACAACTTTACCAGGGATGAGTCCTAGTCCTTGTGTAGAGCCAAACTCTTCGCTACTCTCAAAAAGAAGTTGCATACCAAGGCAGATGCCTAGTAGGGGTTTAGCAGATGAGGCATAATCGATGACGGCTTTGTCCATGCCGTTGCTTTGTAGATGCTCCATCGCATCGCCAAATGCTCCGACACCAGGCAAGATGAGTTTGTCGTATTGGCTGAGTTTTGAGGGGTCGCTTTCTAGTACTGCATCTACGCCTACTTTTGCAAAAGCATTGATGACAGAGGCTAGGTTTCCCATGTTATAATCGACGATACCTATCACGATTTTGTTCCTTGTTGTGGTCTCTAATTACTGTGATTATAGCTAAAAATTTATTTTGATTTAGGGTAATGTGGTAAAATAACGTAAATAAAGATGGGGTGCAGATGAAAATAGCCATAGTAAAACTCTCTGCCATGGGCGATATTATACACGCAATGGTAGCACTTCAATATATTAAAAAATCCCAAAAAGATATTACAATAGACTGGATAGTTGAGCAAGGATTTGCTAAAGTACTAGAAGGTAATCCAGATATAGACAACATCTTAACGGTTAATTTAAAAGCGATAAAAAGTGATAAAAAGAAGATTATAGAACAGATAAAGATAGTAAGACAATATGCGCAAAATAATTATGATTTGGTTATAGACGCACAAGGCTTGATGAAGTCTGCGATAGTGGCAAAAATGTTAGGAAAAAATAGAGCAGGGTTTTCTAAAAATTCTATACGTGAGGGTGTGGCTTCTTACTTCTATACACATAAAGTAGATATAGCTTATGATGCAAATACCATAGATAGAAATGCTAAGGTAATGTCAGAGCCACTTGGTGTGAATATTAGCTCTCAAATGATACTTGAGAAAGAGCCATTTTTATATTATGAGTCGAATGCCAAAATAGAAAGTCTATTGAGTGACGCAAAGAAAAATATTATTTTTGTCATAGGTTCAACGTGGGAGAGTCGTAACTACCCTAAAGAAAAATTTGTGAAAATTGCGAATGCTTTAAAAAGTAATGTTCTTGTAGCATGGGGAAGTGATGAAGAGAAAGAACGAGCAAAGTGGATAGAATCAGCGTCTGAATTTGCAACTGCGTTACCAAAAATAAACCTTAACGAACTCAAAGCTGTCATAGGGAAGTCTGACTTACTCATAGGGAATGACACAGGTCCTACACATATGGCTTGGGGTTTAAATGTACCGTCCATTACCATCTTTGGACCTACACCTATAAACCGTGTGTATCAAACGCCTATTAACAAGGTCGTAAAATCTAAAAGTAAAGTCAATCATTTTAAGCTCAATAAAGAAGATTACTCCATTTATGATATTGAGGCTAAAGAGATTATTGTCATGGCAGAGGAGTTGTTGGATGCTTGATTATGTGTACTTAGGACTGTATAAGTTTTTTTCATTTGTTATTTGGATTTTACCAAATAGTGTGGTAAGGAGTATCACTCGAAATTTAGCAAAATTTGCATACTATGTGAGTGGAAGAAGACGCCAAATAAGCCAAGACAATTTAGACATCGCATTTAAAGATGCTTTAGATGACAGGCAAAAAAAAGAGATAGGCATACGTGCTTTTATGAATCTGATAGATACTACTTTTGGGCTCATGAAACGTGATAAAATGTCTATAGATGAGGTGATGAAAAATATTACTTTTGAAGGGGCTGAAATAGTTGAAGCATATCAGGCAGAGGGTAAAAAGTTTATGTTTATCTCTGGACACTATGGAAACTGGGAACTTATAGCCCCCGTGATTGCGCAGCGTTTTAATCTTACTTTCGTAGTGGTAGGTCGTAAGTTAGATAGTGAAATTATGGATACTGTACTTAAAAAGAGTCGTGAAAAATTTAATGTAGAACTTGTCTATAAAAAAGGTGCACTCAGAGGGTGTATTTCTGCTATAAATAAGGGAAAAGTAGTAGGTATTTTAACCGATCAAAGTATCCGTAAAAATCAATCAACAGAAGTTACTTTTTTTGGTAAAAAGGCGACCCATAGTCCTATTGCTTCTATTTTGGCGAGAAAGTTTCAATTGGATATGATTCCTATTTATATTTCGACAGATGATTATGTAAGCTATAAAGTAAAAGTTTATGATCCTATTAAGTATATAAAGACAGAAAATCAAGAGGAAGACTTGGCTATACTAACACAAGCACAATCAAACATAATGGAATCAGTCATCAAAGAAAACCCAAAGCAGTGGTTTTGGATGCATAGAAGGTGGAAGTAGTGAATAGAATACAGTCAGCTATCGCTAAGTCAAAACTGCACCAACAACCCATTTATAATATATTTGACAAACAATTTAAGAGAAAAAATTGGATATAATAATCCTACATAATTCATAGTATATAAGGTGGAAGTATTGGGCGATAGAAGATTTATGCATAAAAAAAATGTAGATGATTCACTTAGAGTATTGAAAAATATTGTAGACACCTTGAATAAATTTAATATAGCTTATTACCTTGATTTTGGAACACTTTTGGGTGCAATGAGACATAATGGACTTATTCCTTGGGATGATGATATTGATATTTCTTTGGTACATAGAGAAGATTATGCAAAGATGAGAGAAGTAATGAATTACATCAAAGAAGAGTATCATCATCGCATTTATCCTTTATCCTTTTTAGAATCACGAAATGGACGTAAAAAAAATGGAAATCCTATTTATCATGAAAGTGTACCTTTTGCAGATGACAATGAACTACAAATTTTAAAAATAAGAACCAACAGGTTTTGGAAATTTGGTAGAGGAAATGTAAATATGGATATATTTTGTAAATATGCCCATGAAGGAGCATTGTGTTGGTTTTCAGACGGCAAGATAAATAGAGTTTCACCAGAGTTTTTAGAGGATGGGTTTAAAAAGATAGACTTTTGTGGGATATCATGTACTATACCTGTGGCGTATGATAAGTACTTAACCTTGCTGTATGGAGATTGGAAAACTCCACAAAAAGAGTGGGTTGAATCTGACGGACTCACACAAGAAAAGTAGCAATATGAAAAAGATAATCACTTACGGTACTTATGATATGTTGCATATAGGACATATCAATATACTTACACGAGCTAAAGAACGAGGGGATTACCTTATAGTAGGAGTCACCAGTGAAGATTATGACAGATCTCGTGGAAAGTTAAATGTTTCTCAGTCTCAAGAGGAACGTATCAAAGCCATAAAACAGTTGCATTTTGTAGATGAAGTCATCTTAGAAACGCATAAAGGGCAAAAAAAAGAAGATATGCTAAAGTATGACATAAGTGAATTTGTCATTGGGGATGATTGGGTAGGTAGATTTGACTATCTTAATGCCTATACGAATGTTATTTATCTTGAAAGAACCAAAGGTATTTCTAGTACACAATTGCGTTTAGATTGCATGGATAATGTCAAAATTGGTATTGTTGGTTCAGGGAATGATGCAAAGCGTTTTTTGAAAGAACTAAATTTTGTGTCAAGTGCAGAAGTGCATACTCTTTATACAACAAGTATAGAAGAGCAAAAAGTCATCCTAGAAGAAAATGATAACATACAAATAGTTTCTAGCTACAAAAATTTATTAGATTCAGATATAGATGCTGTTTATATCACTTCTTGTATTTCTGAACATTATGAACAAATAAAGATAGCACTTGAACATGGTAAACATGTATTGTGTGAAAATCCTTTGGTGATAGAGGAAGGAAAAGCAGAAAAATTATTTACCTTGGCAAAAGAAAAAGAAAAACTTTTACTGATGGCACTTAAAACAGCTTTTGCCCCAGCATTCAATACGCTTTTAGATGAGTTGAAAAATGGTACATTGGGTGAGATAAAAGAGATACGAAGTACTTTTACTACTTTGTATGAAGAAAGAGGCTATGCAGACCAGTATATTCAAAATGGTGCAACCAATCTTTTGATGAGTTACCCTTCTTTGCTGATACATAAAATTGCAGGGGAGAGTAAAAGTTTACATTTTTTTGACCAAAGAGAAGAGGGTTATGATGTAAGTAACCGTGCCATAAGTACACATGAAAATGATGTGATAGGTTTAGCAACAGTGGGCATAGGGATGAAGTCTGATGGCTCTGCTATCATCTCTGGCACTAAAGGATATGTAGTCATCCCTGCACCTTGGTGGCTGACTAAAGAGTTTTACTTTAAGTTTGAAGATGTACACAAAGAGTACCACTTTGAATATGAGTTTGCAGGTGATGGACTACGCTATATGATATCTGAATTTGTCACACTCATTCAAAGAGGGGAGATAGAATCCTCAAGACTCACACATGCAGACATGCTTGAGCTTAATAAAATTATTATCCAATACAATAATAAGGGAAAAATATGATATATGAAGATTATGCTATTTTTACGCCTGGTCCAGTCAAGATGTCTCAAGAAATATTAGATATTGGGGGAAAACAAACACCATATTTTAGAAATAGCGCTTTTTCAGAAGTTGTACTTAAATCAGAAACTTTATTGTTGAAAATGTTAAATGCTCCCAAAGGAAGCCGTATTGTTTTCTTGACAGCATCAGGAACAGCAGGACTTGAATCGGTTGTAATGAACCTACTATCGAAAAAAGACAATGCCCTTGTTATTAATGGTGGAGGGTTTGGACAACGTTTTGTTGATATATGTGAAAGTTACACTATTCCTCATACAGATTATAAAGTAGCGAATACAGACCTTTCAGATATTGCAGAAATAGTCAATCCCTCTAAATATAATACTTTTATTATGAATGCACATGAAACAAGTATAGGGCATTTGTATAATTTGGAAGCAACAGGTTCTTTTTGTAAAGCGCATGGACTTCTTAATATTGTTGATGCAATCAGTATGTTTGTTACTGATGAGATTGATATGCAAAAGCATCATATAGATGCTGTCATCCTAAGTAGTCAAAAAGGGTTAGCTCTCCCTCCTGGTTTAACAATGGTTGCTCTCAATCCTACAGCAATAAATAAAATATCAGATATTCAAAGTCACTACTTCAATTTTAAAAATTATTTAAAAGATGGAGAAAGAGGACAAACCCCATACACACCAGCCGTGACAATAATACTTCAACTTCTTGCTAGACTTGAACAGATAGATAGAGATGGTGGGGTAAAGCAAAGCATAGAAAAAGCAAGAAAAATTGCTATGTATTTTAGAGAACAAATCAAAGGTTTACCCTTAAAAGAATTTACGCCATACCTGCCAAATGCTATGACAACACTTACTTCTACAAATGGCATGAGTGCCATGAAAATAGTAGAAGATTTAGAAAATAATTATAAAATTATGGTTTGTCCCAATGGCGGAGAATTAAAAGATGTTGTCTTTAGGGTTTCACATATGGGTGATATGACATTTGAATATGTAGATAAATTGGTAAATGCGTTAAGGGAATATTGTTAAATGATTAATGGGGAAAGAATAAAATCGTATTTATACGTAATTGGAAATTTATTGATAGTTGCATTTGGATTTTTTTTATTTGTGGATTGGAAAATAAGTAGAGCAATTCTTATAGGTATCTTATTTATTTGGATTATTACAGGGGATTATAAAGAGAAGTTCCAAAAAATTTTTTCCAATAAAATAGTAATAACATTTTTAGTTTTTATTGGATTGTTTATATTTGGATTACTATGGACTGAAGATTTTTATGCAGGAAGAAAAATAATTGAGCGCCCACTATTGTACCTTATTTCACCATTAATGGTGTCTTTGTACAAAAAAGAATTTTTAAAATATTATTTATTTTCAGCACTGTTTGCACTAGTATATACAGGTATATTAACCTTATTGATAGATATGAATTTGATTAATATGATATACACATCAGATAAAAGTCCTTTTGTGAATAGGGTTTATTTGGAAGGGATGCTATTGTTTGCATTGGGATATTTTTTATCTAAAATAAATATAAAATTTTTTATTTCATTAGAAAACATTGTTTGGATTATATTAAGTATTTTAATGATTTATACTTTGGTTCAATCAGGATCTCGTATGGGAACTATTAATTTAGTTGTTGTATTTTCTATTTTCATTTATTATAAATTTAAAATTACTAAAAAAAATATTTTGGTAGTTTTGGTTCTTATTATAGGTGTTAGTTATGGATTTTATAAAACTAATTCTAAGGTAGGAGCACAAGTAGACAGAACAATACACGTTTTGAAAATGATGGATTTAAATAAGCAAGTTTTAAAAGGTGAGAAAGATAGAAGAACATCTATAACTTGTAGATTTGAGTTTTGGTATCATGCCTATACACTTGGTATCAAGCATTTTCCTTTTGGAGTAGGGACAGGTGATGGAATATTAGAATTAAAAAGATATATGGGTAACAATGAGACAGAACAATTATTTAGACAGTGTATGGGAAATGGAAGCGGTCAATTTAATCCTCATAATATGTATATATTCATGTTTATGCAGTTTGGAATTTTAGGAGTCATGGTGCTGTTGTGGATGCTATACACACATCTAAAAATAGCATTAACTACGCAGTCTATACCTTTTATATCCCTTGTAATTGTAACGATTTTAACACTTTTTAGTGTATCTGAGCTTTTTACAACAGTGTTTTATATACCTTTTTATGGATATATGATGACTCTTTTAACACTTTATTATTCTAAAAATAAAGTATAAAAATTAATGTTAAAAAAATTAAAATATTTTAGACTAGTGAAGTAATATTATGAAAATAGCCTTTTATATAGAATACCCCTATTATTTCCCACATTTTATACCCATTGCAGAAGCATTTGAAAAAAAAGGTCATGATGTTCAATATATTTTGAGTTCAACTCAAAACACTGAACTCATGTTAGAGATAGCTAAAGAAAATGAGATCAATTATACATTTGATGAAGCATTACTTTTTTCAAAAGAAGTTGACTATCTCTTTTTTGCCAATTTTTTGGAAGAGATAGAAAAGGTAAAGGCAAAAACAATTTTTATGGATCATGGGGTGGGTACAAAACATTGTGACTATGAAAGTGCTTTAAAACAATACGATATAGTTTTGGTTGAAGGAGAGTATAGATATAACTCTTTGAACACTGACTTCCCCTCATACCGTGCAAAAGTAAAAAAAGTAGGATTTTCTAAGTTAGATATGGTTATAAATTTTTCGGAAGCACATAAGGCACATTATATAAAAAAATATAATATAGACATACACAAGCCTACCATACTCTATGCGCCAACTTTTTTCCCTTCATCGATAGAAAAAATGTCAGATACTTTTCCTTCAGATTTTTCTGAGTGTAATGTGATAGTCAAGCCACATTACTTAAGTCTACATAGAGGTAGGTATAAAAATCAAAGAAAGAAGTTTGAAAAATGGAAGAAATATGAAAACTGTAAAGTTTGTGATGTTTCAGAGTATAGTTTAGTTCCCTTTTTAGCACTTTGTGATGTGATGATTTCAGATGAAAGTTCTGCTATCTTTGAATTTACAGCTTTAGATAAACCAGTGATACTTAATCGTTTTTTAAAGTTGCGTTTGAGTTATTACTTAAACCCTAGAAAATTTTTAAATCGTATGGATGCAGGTATAGATACCTATAGATCTATAGGAGACAACGCCCAAAGCTATGAGGAAATGGTAGCGATGACAAAAGAAAATTTAAAAAATAAAGATAAGTACAAAAATAAAAGAGCAATTTTTACAAAAGATCTTTGTGGTGAGGTAGATGGAAAAAGTTCTCAGAGAATTGTACAGGTTATAGAAGATGATTATGCAAAGTAAAGTTATAGCAAAAGAATATCAGCCTTTTATGGAAAATATACAAAAATATTTTATACAAGAAAAAACTACTCTTTTCCAACAAAGAAATACCATCAAGCTAATAGCATATAATAGGAAAAAATACGCAGTAAAATCTTTCAAAATTCCTCATCTACTAAACCAAATTGTCTACAGGTTTTTTAGAGCATCTAAAGCAGAGCGTTCTTATGAAAATGCACTGCAACTTATGAAGCTTGAGGTGAATACACCTAAGCCCATAGGCTATAGTGAGTTTCCTTCTTTGTTTTTATTTAAAGAGAGTTATTACATCTCAGAGTTTTATGACTTTGATTTTGAGATAAGAGCTGTCCTCTCAGATACAAATTTTGAAGAGAGAGAAGAAATACTCAAAATTTTTGTAGCCTTTTCTTTTGATCTACACAATAAAGGCGTATATCATGTAGATTATTCTCCAGGTAATGTGATTATTAAAAAACTTGAAGAGGGCTATGAATTTGCTATCATTGATGTCAATCGTATGAAGTTTGTAGAGTATGATGATGCAATGCGATTTAAGAACCTTTCACGTTTTTCTACTTCTGCAGAAGACTTGGAATTCATTGCTAAACATTATGCAAAGATTGGTGACATAGATGAGGCATTTGCTATAAGTACTTTATGGAAGTATCACAATGAACATCAACAATATTTGGTCAATAAAAAAAGACTTAAAGCATTGAAGAAGAAAAAGTAATATGAAAGCACCTTTCTTCTGGGACAAATACTCAGACCAACCATACCCCATAAAAGACAAAACGTATAAGAAAAAGATGCGAAAGAAACATCTATGGGACTATGTCCCATTACTGCTTAGTAATATTGTGTTTTTCCCTTTAAGTATGTTACTAATGCCTTTTTACAAAGGTAAGCATATAGATAAGAAAAACTTTTATGGCATGGGTGTAGACCTAGATAAAGGTGAAGCCCAAGTTGAATTGATAGATGAGCTAGGTGTCAAACATTTACTTATTCGTATGCCACTTTGGCAGATGGATAGAGTAGAGGAGTATGTAGCATTTGCTAAGAGCTTTGGCGAAGATAAAACAATACTTCTAAATGTTCTACAAGACAGAGAACACATAGAAGATAAAGTATTACTAGAAAAAGATATAACGATACTATTTGAAAAGTTTGGTTCTTTTGTGACTGAGTACCAAGTGGGCAATGCAATCAACCGTACGAAATGGGGATTCTTTTCTATGGGAGAGTACTTGGGATGGTATGAGGCTATACAGAAGATACGAGATGAAAAATACCCAGTGCTAAAGCTAATAGGTTCTTCTGTGATAGACTTTGAGTATCACTATACCATTCGTACACTCTTTCACTTTTTTAAAGTGAAGTATGATAAGTTTTCATCTCTGCTTTATGTGGATAGAAGAGGGGCTCCTGAGAATACCCAAATGGGAATCTTTGATACTAAAAATAAGATAAATATGCTTTATGTATTAGTCAAACTTGCAACTAAAACATCTAGTGATATTTATATTACAGAAGTAAACTGGCCACTGTCAAATACAGCACCCTATGCACCAACTTCTGAACTAGAATGCGTGAGTGAAGAAGAGTATAGGCAACATATGTTAGACTATCACGAAATAGCATTTGAAACAGGGAAAATAGAACGTATCTACTGGCATCAACTGATTGCCTCAGGTTATGGTTTAGTAGACGATAGAGACAATATACTCAGAAAAACATCCGCTTTTGAGGCATATAAACATATGATACTGATACAAAATGCTAGGCAGTAAAATTTTTAATGATTCCAATCAAAAAGGATAGATATTTGTTATTAAGATTAATTAACATGTTAGCAATGAAGGTAGCACTGTTTTTAGTAGTACTATTTGTATTGACACGTATTGCTATAGTATGGTACTTTGGTGAAGTAGAACTATATAGTAGTATGGAAATACTGGAAACATTCAAGATGGGATTTCGATTTGATATTAAATTTATAGGAACAATTCTTTTACTTTTTATATATATTCCTGCACTTCTCTTTATATATTTAGGTAAAAATATTTTTTTAAATATTATTAAGAAGATTATATTTGTTGTTTTGTTTATAATCATTACTTTTTCCTTTATAGACTTTGGTTATTATCTCTTTTTTGGAAATGAGATAGATGTATTGTTTTTCGGTATTGTTCATGATGGAACATCAGCAGTCATTCAAAGCTTATTGGGGGATAGCAGGCTTGTAATGATACTAGTCGTAGCTACATTGTTTTTATTGGGATATGTGAAATATTATAGTACATACTTCTCAATACAAGTAAAAGAAAAAAAAGAGTATTCATATATAAAAGTTTATATTTTATTATTTATGATTATTGTATTTATGGGTATTTTAGCAAGAGGAAGTTTCGATACATTTCCCTTGAGGAAAAAAACAATAAATACCATAGAAAACTCGTTTTTAAGTAATGCAGTATTAAATCCTATGTGGCACATGTATTATGCATATAGAGATTTAAAAAGAGACAATTTTTCAATGAGTAGTAAAAAAATATTAAAAAAAGCAAAAGTAAATAGTATTGCTGAACTATTGGAAAAATCGGGATATAGTGATAAAAATCCACTTAAAATATTAAGTCAAGAAAATAAGATGCTAGAAGAAAAACCACCTCATATTATATTTGTATTGAAAGAAGGTTGGTCAACACAAATTGCTTTAGACCAAAGTAAAGAGAACGATGTCTTTGGAGAGTTTGCAAAACATGCAAATGAAGATTATCTTTTTAAAAGTTTTTTCTCAAATGCAT
>Ga0256824_10000756_pt1 | contig 12589 bp, 10 predicted proteins | sample CV67metaG_FD_191570 | JGI IMG/M metagenome (GOLD analysis project Ga0256824, IMG submission 191570) | Hydrothermal vent microbial communities from East Pacific Rise, Pacific Ocean - CV67 | ecosystem: Environmental > Aquatic > Marine > Hydrothermal vents | place: Pacific Ocean: East Pacific Rise...
GTCCTGCCCGCAAGAGTGCCTCATCTAACACTTCTATTTTATTTGTTGCAGCAATAACCATAACTCCAGAACTCTCTTCAAATCCGTCCATTTCAGTCAAGAGTTGATTAAGTGTTGCCTCTCGCTCTTCATTATTCTGCCCTCCACGACGTTTACCTACGGCATCGATCTCGTCAATAAAAATAATACTGGGACTCATCTCTTTGGCTCTAGAGAAAAGCTCGCTCACACGCTTTGCACCCATCCCCACATAAATCTGAACAAAAGAGGCCGCACTCTGATAAAAGAAAGGAACATCAGCCTCTCCTGCTACAGCTTTGGCAATAAGCGTTTTTCCCACCCCAGGAGGACCAATAAGAAGTACTCCTTTTGGCAAACGAATATCAAAAGCTTTATATTTTGAAGGATAACGTAGAAAATCAATAATCTCTTCAAGCTCCTCTTTTACTCCATCAACCCCCGCAACATCTGCAAAAGTGATATTCGAATGTATCGCCTTAATATGTTCATTGGCAAAAGGAGTTTCATTCACCTCTTGTTTCTCTCTATGCATCAACTGTATCTGCTCTTTTCGACTGATACGAATGGTATAAAAAATATAAAAAAGAGTCCCAAGAAGTATAAAAAAGAGTATCGAATCCATTATCTCAGAGGGTTCATAATACTCCACAAGATAGTTCTCTTTAGCATCAAGGAACAGCTCCTCGTTACTCAATGCATCTTTGGCAATTTTGTAATTTCCTGATCTGGTATAGAGATAGATATAAGGTGATTTAACAACCACTTTTTCAATACTTTTACTATTATAAAGTTCCGATAAAGCACTTCTCTTGTCTATAAGTTTTGCACTCTGCTCAAAACTAGAGATTAACAAAACCATAAAAAGTACCAATGACGCAATAATAATAATGCGTAGATTCTTACTAATAGCGTGCCACATTTTTATCATGTTCTACATCTACCTTTACAAGATTTATCCAATTTGAAGTTAAATCTTCATCTGAGGTGACTTCTATTTTATTAAAGTATTGATCATAACCAGAATAGAGACCACTATCTCCCTTCTCAATAAGAACTTCTAAGTTCATGATATGCTCTTTTCTAAAACTTAAGTTTTTCTCTTTAATCAACTGAGTCAATTCACGATAACGCTCTTTGGCAATATTCCCTTTAATCTCAGGTTTCATCGTAGCAGAAGCTGTATTGTCACGCTTAGAATAAGAGAAAGCATGGACATGTGTCAAAGGCAGAAGCTTAACACGCTCTATCGCCTCACTCCATGCAGATTCATCTTCTCCAGGATGTCCCACAATATAATCTGTTCCAATACCATACCCTTTACTTGCTATCTCTTCAAGTAGTTTAATATCTGTTGCAAACTCATTTCTTCTATTCATAAGTTTTAACATTTTATCTGAAGTGTGTTGCAAGGCAATATGCAGATGTTTCGCCATCCAAGGCTCACCCAAAAGCTCTTTAAACTCATCATCAATCTGAATCGGTTCAAGACTTCCAATCCGTATACGACGTACTCCACGAATCATACTCATCCGTTTCAAAAGTTTTGCCATTGAGCTATTTTGCCCTTTTCCATAACTTCCAACATTGGTTCCAGTCAAGATAAACTCTCCAAATCCATTAGAAGCTAACTTTTGAATCTGAAGTAAAATATCCTCCTCTTTATGACTTCTTGCATCACCACGAACCGAAGGAATAATACAATAAGAACATCTAAAATCACACCCCTCTTGAATCTTAATAAAAGCTCTACTTTTACCCACAAACTCTTCAACTATTGTTGAATCTATGTGCTTGAGATCACCTATCTGATAAAAAGGTTTATCGTTAAACTTTAAAATCTCATTAATCTTCTCTTTTTCCGAATGACCAATCACACCAAAAACCTTTTTATCTTCAAAAAGTTTCTCGCCTTTAGAGTGAGAACCACATCCTGCCAAAATAACTTTAGCATTAGGATTTTTACGACCACGACCATTGATATAGGCACGTACAGAAGAGTCAGCTCCATTGGTAACAGTACAAGAGTTTACCATAATTACATCAGCTTCATCTTCATTCATTGTTAAGTCAAAATCTTTTAGTTTGGACATCATCACTTGGGTATCAAACTGATTGGTTCGACATCCAAAGGTTTTAAAATATACTTTTTTCATTCTTTCCCATTTTTTTAATTAAATTTTTAATAGAGACCCCAATCATCGGGTTTATATTTTGAAGTTGGCATGCCAGCTTCTATTTTTGAAGACTCCTCTCGGGGAGTTTTTTCAATTGAGGTTGAGGCAGGTTTGTCCATATATAATGATTGACTTGGATATGCCAAGAAAATATCATCTGCCTCTTTTAGTTGTGCCAATATCTCCATAGAGATAGTACTTCTGAGTGTTAGAGTAGCATAAGCATTGGTTAAATACCAAGCAGATATGGTTACACCATAAGTATCTAAAAAGCTCAAAATTCGCGGTTCTACAGCTGTATTTCTCATACTATATTTACTTCGTAAACGGTTTAACTGCTTTCTTGTCATATCCGTATACCCCTTGGAGTATTTTCGAGTAACCTCTTTCGCAATTGATTGAGCCCGTGAGACATTGGAATCAAATGTAATTACAAAATCGATACCATCCCAGACTGTTTTTAGTCCAGAGTGAGAATAGTTAGCAATCATATCAGTAAAGATATAGTTATTAGGAATAAAAATCATTCTTCCTGAACGTCTATTTTGAAATACTGTCGTCAGAGTAACATCTTCATGCATGGTCATACGAAGTACAGAAATATCAACAATATCTCCCACGTACTCAACTCCATCTTTAACAAACTTGACCCTGTCCCCAACATGAAGTGAACCTGAAACCAAAATCACAACCCATCCCATCAGACTCATAAACCAATCTTTTAAAGCAATAGCAATACCTGCCGAAGCAAAACTTAAGACCGTAACCAAGTTTTCTACATCTTCAAGATACGAGAAGAGTAAAATAAGGAAAACAAGTGCTATAAATAAGAAATTAATAACTTTATTCGTTCCATAATATAGTTCATTTTCTGACATATATTTTTTAACTAAAAATTTAATTAAAATAAAAAGTAATAGCAAAAAGAGAATAATCGAACCTGTAACAATAGATTTTTTTATCTCGTCGGCGATCCCTTTATTAACTTTAAATTTAATTTGAGAAATATCCTTTTTAAAAGCCTCTTCTCTAATTTTCAACATATTGCGTGTCTTCTTAAAGTCATTGAGTTTATTTTCTATATTTCTTAATTCAGAAACATACTCATTATAGATTTTACCTCGAGTCTTCAGAACCATCTCTTGTAAAATTTCACTTTTACGTCGTAATTTAATCACTGCATTTTCTAAACTATCATACTTCTTTTTGTAATCCTCATAAATAGTATCAATCTGTTTCTCAAATGACATTGCAGTAATAATATCAATAGGATTGGTAACCGAAGGCTCTTTTTCTATCTTCGGAGGTTCAACCAATTTACTAAAGGGGTTGTCACTATACTCTTGAAGAAGTGCAAGTTTTCCATCAATAATTTGATAATCTTCAATATGAGAAGATAAGATTTTCTTATCCTCTTTTGAAGGATTGTAGTTCTCTCTTAAGATACGAATTTTTTCATCAAGTTCCCGAAGTTCCAAACTTAAAAGCTGATAGGTTTCATGGTTTGAATAGACTCGATTCCAAAGGTTATCTTTTGCCAAGTAATCATCAATACGCGTTTTTTCATCAATCAAAGCTGTTAAACGTGCTTCTAAAATTTGCCTTTTTTTCTCTTCTTCTAAACGCTCTTTCTCTGCTTTTGCTTTTTTTCTTGCTTCTGCTTTTTTATGTGCTTCTAACTGTTTTGCTTCAATTTCATGCTTAAGCTTTTCTCTTGCAATTTGATTTGCCGTAGGTGCAGGTATTTCCATAAAAGTAACTTCATCAACTGTTAAATTTGACTCAACAGTTAAGTTTACTTCTCCATAAAGCATCTGATACAAAAGGGTAATAAAAATTAAAAAATTTCTCATTCTCTATACTCTTTTGTAAATGTTGCTAAAACCTTTTTGATAGTAGAAAGATCAATATCATCACGGGTAGTATGCCCCCCTAACCCTTTTGGTAAAATAAATTTAATTTTATTATTGGCAGACTTTTTATCTAAGAAAAACTTATCATAAAACTCATCTAAATCTTTAATCTCATAGGCTACAGGAAGATTGTGTTTTATTAAGAGTTCTTTCACAAGATTAGACTCCTCTTGACTCATTAGTCCCAACGCTACAGAGAGACTATTTGCCATAACCATACCAATAGAAACCGCCTCTCCATGTAGATAAACTTTATACTGGGTCTCGTTCTCTATCACGTGTCCAAAAGTATGACCATAATTTAAAACAGCACGAATACCTGACTCTTTTTCATCTAAATTCACCACTTCTGCTTTAAGTGAAACAGAACGTTCAATCACTTTCTCTAAACTCTTTTTATCAGAAAAATCTGCCTCTTTTAAAAAGTTAAAATAAGATTTATCAAACATCACAGCCATCTTAACAATTTCTGCAATCCCTGCATTAAACTCCCGTTTTGGTAATGTTTGTAAAAAGTTTGTATCAATATAAACCGCTTCTGGCTGATAAAAAGCACCTATAAGATTTTTACCATACTTGTTATTTACACCTGTCTTTCCACCAACAGAAGCATCAACTTGAGAAAGAAGTGTTGTTGGAACTTGAACAAAACCAATACCCCGCTGATAGAGTGAAGCAGTAAATCCTGTCATATCGCCAATAACACCTCCACCCAATGCAATTAAGAGTGATTTTCTATCTAACTTATATTTAAAAAGTTCATCAAGTATGCTCTCTACTGTAGCCAATGTTTTATACTCTTCTCCATCGGCAATGGTCACAACATGAAGTTCAGAAGCATTAATATGGGAAGTTAAAGTATCTAGATGAAGTTTGGACACTGTGGTGTTGGTAATAATTGCAACTTTACGGTTAAAAGTCAACTTTGGTAGAGTGTCGATAACAACGTTATATTTTATTGCAGTTTGGTTCTCTAAATGGATGGGTACAATCATGATTTTTTAAGCCTATCTAAGTGAATTAATATAACTATTATTTTACCTTATATTCATACCCAAAGGACTTAATCAACAATTAATTCTCCACAGGAATTAAAAGTTGTGGATGTTTTTTTATAGACAAAAAGTAATGACTTACCTCTGTTGATAAAAAAGTGATAAAAGATACATCTCGAACACTTCTAGAAAAAGGTGCGATATGAAGAACTTCATCATGTTTCAAAAGCTCTCGCACAGGATTAACCCTCTTTTTTTCGATAGTAATTTTAAAATTATAGAGACGAGAAAGAGACTCATAATGCTCAATAATATTCTTTTTCTCTTCAAAATCTCCTTCAGGATTATAGTCACAAAGAGAGAGTGAAAGCCCCAGATTTTCAGAAAAATCAAAGACAGAAGAGGAGAGAGACTCCATCTCTATCTCATCGCCCATTAAGATAACTGCCTCTTTAATATTATAGAGAGATTTATCTCCAAAAAGATAAATAGGACGTGTTAAATCGTAGAGATACTCTTTATAATTTTTTTTAAAAAAGAGATGGTTATCTAGTAGGAAAAGACCTATATCATATTGACTCATATCGTAATCAATGTCTTTTATAATATCTTCATCCTTATAAGATAGAAGTAGTGAAACATGTTCATTCTCAAAAATACGAAGCTCATTAATCAATTTTAGATTATTAATACAGATAAGGCGAATATAGAGTTTTGTTTTAGCAAGCTGGTTACTTAAAAAAACCGCTTCATTAATCTGTAAAAGAATATCTTCTTTGGGTAAACCTACATCAATAATTAGATACAAATTTCTTCCAAAAGGCTCGGGGAAAACACCCTGCCTTTTATTTATTTTTTTATAAACACCCTCTAATACAATCGGATTCCCCATCACGATAAGTCTGTCATTGGGCAAAATCATTGTCGCACTGTTGGGTAAAATCTGTTTTTCATTGCGATAAATGGCAACAACTCGCCATTTTCTATGAGATATAGCCCCCACATGACGAAAAGCAAAACTGCTCCCGACGGGAACCAAAACTTCCATAATTTCACCACGCCCCAGACCAATATCTTTAGCAATAATTGGAATATTTGGTAACTTTTCATAAAGGTTACCTGCAACCAGTTCATTAATATCAACAATAGAGATATTCTCATCTTCTATCGAAAGTTTTTCACCCCATTTATTAACCATAACAACTAATATTTTAGCATCAATTTTACGTATATTTCTAAAGGTATAAAGAGACTCTTCCTCACTCTCCATAACAATAAAAACCAGCCTAAATTCTCTATCAAGCATCGCTTGTTTAAGTCGCATATAAGAGGTTGGATCTATATCTAAACAGGTAATATTATCCATACATTTCCGACCCAATATGGACTCTTTAGAAAAACTAATGTAATAATGGTTATCATTGATCCGACTTTTATCTATTCGATGTACAAACTCTTTTGCTATCTCCCCACCTGCCAAGACCAATACATTTTTCATTCAACTCTTTCTTATTGATTTTTCATCATTGTTAGCTATAATAACATTTTTTATTAAGGATAATTATAACACAATGGATTTTCAACTAGATAAAACCGACGGTAAAGCAAGAGCCTGTACCCTAAAAACTACCCATTCTACCATCCAAACTCCAGTCTTCATGCCAGTAGGAACAGTAGGTGCTGTTAAGTCACTCGATGCGACTGATTTAGAAACCTTTATTCAACCTTCTATTATCTTGGCTAATACCTATCATTTATATTTACGGCCTGGAGACAATGTTATTGCTAAAGCAGGAAAACTACATTCATTTACCCGTTTTCCAAAAAGTTTTTTAACAGACAGTGGTGGATTCCAAGCATTTTCTCTTTCAGAAAATGTAAAAATAGATGAAGGTGGCATCACTTTCAGAAGTCATATTGATGGAAGCAAACACTACTTTACACCCAAAAAAGTTTTAGATATTCAATACAATTTGGGATCAGATATTATGATGATTCTTGATGATTTGGTAGCACTTCCTGCCACACAAGAGCGTATTAGATCAAGTATTGAACGGACAACCCGTTGGGCAGAAGAGTCAATCGCATATCACAGAGAAAACCAGAAGCAAGGCAGAGCTTTAGAACAGAATATTTTCGCAATTATTCAAGGCGGAACAGACAAAGCCTTCCGAGAAAAATCTGCCAAAGAACTTTGTGCTTTAGATTATGATGGATTTGCGATTGGAGGGCTAAGTGTAGGTGAAGCAAATCAAGATATGTATGATACGGTTGAGTGGACAACGCAATTTATGCCAACAGATAAGCCACGATACCTAATGGGTGTAGGAACACCTGAGGATTTGGTCGAAAATGTTGCACGAGGTGTTGATATGTTTGACTGTGTCATGCCCACAAGAAATGCACGTAATGGTACACTTTTTACCTCTTATGGAAAAGTTAATATTAAAGCTGCACGCTTTAAAGAAGATAACGAATCTCTTGATCCAGATTGTAACTGTATGGTTTGTAAAACCTACTCAAAAGCCTACCTTTGTCATCTCTATCGAGCCAAAGAGCTTACCTACTTTAGATTAGGAACAATTCATAACCTATATTACTATCTCAATCTTATGAAAGAGATGCGTCAAGCTATTTTAAATGGAACATTTGAAACATTTAAAAGAGAGTTCTATAAAAAAAGAGAGAAGTAATTCTCTCTCTACGCCGTTACTTTTAATTCCTCATTATAAGATTTTACAAAATCAGCAAACTCTTTAACTGTTCTACATCCATACTCTATTGCAATCCTTACAGCCTCACTATTTGTATAGTTTTTCATAATTTTTCCTATTATTATTTCATATAAGGTTATTTTATTAGGAAAATAATAAAATTAAACTTAAAATTAATAATTTATTTTATTTTTAAGTTATTAACTAATAGATAAAATTAATTTTCAACTTTACCTATTCAGAGTATAATAAAAATAATTATTTTTATATAGAAATCTCTTTTATGTCTGCTATATCTTTAAATGACTTATAAATAGAAGCTATCGTATTTTTTCGATTATTCTTAATAACCTCATCTTTAACATTAACCATCACATCATCAAAATATCGGTCTAATAGTGACTTTAAAGCAAACATTTCAGTTAGCTTCTCATCATAAGAGTTATAGCTTTTATTTATTATATTTTCATAAGCTTGATAGAGTTCTCTCTCTATATCTTCAGAAAAAAGATTACTATCTACAGAAATATCCTTATCTAAGTCAACCTCTTTTGAGATATTAGCGACACGTTTAAAAGTTGAAAATTGCTCTTTGAATGAAGCATCAGAGACAATGCTATTTAAAGCAGAAACTTTTTTAGCTATCTCATTAATATCTCTCTCTCCAGACTCCAATACGGCCATAATCACCGATGGATTTGCATCTAAAGATTTTTTAATTCTCTCTATAATAAAATCTTTTAACTTTTCCACATCATACTCAGCATAAAGCTCATTTAACATTGTTAAAGTTTTATCAATATTAAAAGCTAGATTGTAGGTAGTTACCGTACGAACAATACCGTTTACAGCACGACGCAAAGCAAATGGATCTTTTGAACCTGTTGGAATTTTTCCAACCGAAAAAAGACCAATTAAAGTATCAAGTTTAATCGACATTGCTACAATAGCTGAAAAAGTAGATGATGGAAGCTCCGCACCCTCTCCCAATGGAAAATACTGCTCTTTAATTGCCTCTGAAATGACTTTATCTTTTCCAAGTGCTTTGGCATAGTAGTAACCCATCAGCCCTTGAAGCTCTGTAAACTCATAAACCATCTCAGAAGTCAAATCGGCTTTCGCTAAACTCACAGTCTCATCCATCAAAGCTATTAGCTCATCTTTTTCCTTACCTGTCTCTTCTTTTACTTTTTCTATATATAATGAAAGTAATTGTGAAGCAATCTTCTTTTCACGTTCAATCTTGTCAGTCAAACTACCAAGACCATCCATAAAAACAATCTTCTCAAGACCTTCCGTAATCAAGCCACGATTTAAATCGTTTCGATAAAAGAAAAGTCCATCTGCTAAACGTGGTTTTAATACCCGCTCATTCCCCTCTACTACTTTAGTGTAATTATCTGTAACCGCATTGGAGACCACAATAAATTTATTTGATAGTTGACCATTTTCAAACACAGGAAAGTAACGCTGATGCTCTTTCATTGATGCGATAATTGCCTCTGGTGGTAACTCTAAAAAAAGTTTATCAAAAGAACCAAGCAGTGCTTTAGGATTCTCTGTAATCGCTACAATCTCAGCTAATAGTGACCTATCTCTCTCTATCGTAATGTTATTCTCTGCTTCAATAAGATCAAACTCTGACAAAATTTTTGTCTCTCTATCTTTTGGATAAAGAAGAACTTTTCCATCAGCCAAAATCTCTTCATAGGCTTCTGTATTTTTTACCTCAACTGCATCAAAGTTAACCATTCTATGTACAAAGGTTTTATTCTCTGACTTAATACCAAATAGCTCAACATCTACAGAGCTGTTATCCATACGAACTTGCAACCAACGAATAGGACGAATAAACTCATCCTCACGGCTACCCCAACGCATCATCTTACCAAATGCCATAGAGTTAAGCCACTTAAGTAACATCTCTTGAAGAAGTTTGGTTGTTACAATGCCCTCTTGCTCTTTTTTGTAGTAAAGACAAGGTTTACCACCTTTTTCACTGCGTCCAAGTGCTTCAAAAGCTACGCCACACTTTCGAGCAAAGCCCTCTCCTGCTTTCGTAACTTGTTCATCTCGAATGGCAACCACCAGAGGTGGTCCAAAAAGTTCTATGGTATTATCTGCTTGTTTTTGAGGCATTGCCGTATGTCTCAACACCAAACGTCTTGGAGTATAAATAAATTCAAAATCAGACTCTAAACGGTACTCTTTTAAAATATTATTCCATGATATTTCTATGTTTTTTACAATTTTAAGTAGGGGTATAGCAGGAAGCTCCTCTACACCAATTTCTATAAGAAGTGCTTTTGTCATTGTTGGTTATCCTATTGATAAATAATGGTGGAATTTTAGCAGAATATTAATAATGGTCACTTGATGATCACCAATAAATCCTATTATAAATTACACCCTATTATGCTTATTAGTGAGGAATAACTTCAATATGTGAATGTTTAATATGCTCAGGAATAAACTCTTCTTGAATAACCATCATATTTTTCTTTATCTTTTTATCTACAGTTGAAAGGTTAAGATCTTTACTTTTTATCGGCTTCATCTCTTTATTTTTTTCACTACATCCAACAAACAGTAAAAATAAAATAGCAGTTATTCCACCTAATACTCTCCTACTCATACGCTTTCTCCTCTGATTGATTTTTTAAAATTAAAGGTGTGTTCTCATCTATCGTATAATCACGTACCTCTTCTGCTTTTAACTCTTGGTCTGCGTTAATAAGTGCCTCTTTATCAAGCCTTTTTTTAAGCTCTAGCTTTTTCTCTTCCAAAAACATCTGCTCTTCTAAATGCCTCTGCTTAACAGCCAATACCTCTACCTTCTCTTGTAACTGCTTCTCTTTTTGAGGATCAATTTTTTTTTGAATATTAACCTTTTTTTCTATCTTATACTCAATATTCTCTTTGGGCTGAAGAATTTTTACCTGTTTTGAAAGACATCCCACAAATAACATAGGTGTCAAGCCCCCTATAAGTAATATTTTTTTCATTATTAAATCTCCTAACTTATTTTGAGCTTATTATAAGTCTTTTCAACTTTTTGTTCTGTTAAGAGGAATTTTTAATTTATAATTATAATAAAATTCGATCTTCTTGACACACTATCACCCGTTAAACTTGAGAAAAAGTCAAAATTTCATCCAGATGCAACTCACGATCTCCATCTTCGTCCACTTCACAGCTTTGACAAAGCTCACACGCTGTTCCGACATCAGTCTCTTCCATTAATGCCTCTAATGTGTTGTATCCTTCACTGATCGCTGTTAATATCTCTCCTAAAGTTACATCAAAACACTCACATACATTATATTCTAAATCAAATTTTTTAAACGTCTCTATCGTCATTACTAATCCTTATATTTTTTCATAATCATATCAGAATATAATAAAAATTGTTTAAAATCGATAAGTCAGATGAAAAGCAGGTAAAAATCCCATCTGATCATACTCTCCATCTCGATGGTACTCATCATCATAACGGTAACTTTCAATATTTTTTTTAAACAACGCATTCAGATTCATTAACTCAATTGTATACTCCAAACTTTTGTTGTCAGCATAATGAAAAGTTTTACCAATTTGAATATCCAGATCAAAATTATTAGGCATACGACGACTATAAGGTTTTCCATAGAGGGGTCGATTATAGCCCTTCCCATGATAGTCTGCTCTCTCAATGCCTATTACTGGAGTATAAGGTTTTCCACTGCTAAACTTAAAGAGTGAAGAGAGCCTCCAGTTATTGGCGAAAGTATACGCTGTATTAACCTGCAATGTATGAGGAATATCCCCTTCAAACCGATACTGCTTCTTACTATTTGTATTAAGCTGGCGTTTGGCTTTAACAAAAGTATAGGCAACAATCAGGTCAAACCGATCTATCTTTTTTCGATAAGTAATATCAACACCATAAGCCTCTCCTTTTCCTACCGATTCATACCGATTAACCTCATCACTAATGGCAAGATTCTCAAAAGTTTTAAAATAGGGTTCTATCACCAAGGAACTCTCTTTATCAAATATTTTTGTCATATTAAAAGTGTAATGATTCGAATGTTCCAAAGTATCAAGCAGAGGATTACCAAAGCCATCAATAGCATAGGTGATCTCTGGCATCTGTGAATATCTTCCTAGAGCGAAAGAGAGACTCAAGCTCCCTGAAAAATCATGTACATAGGCAACTCTTGGATCGATCCCTCTACCAAATTCTTGGAAATTGGTACTCCAACCTCTTAGACCATAACGAAAATGATCCTTTGAGCCAATATCCCAAATATCTTGAACAAAGAGAGAATAAGATTGTGCTTTAAAAGTTTTATCTAAATTAACCACCTCTTGATCGCTAATCAATGGCTCAAAATCATCTGAACTGGGAGGGCTTGTAATATATGCCTTTACAGGTGTTGTACTATTAAAGAGTTCCACTCCTATCAATGGCTTATGTCCTTCTAACTCAAAAGTAGTCTCATGATAGAGCATCTCTGCACTGCTTTTAGTATCTACAAAAAACTCAGCATCAAAAAGTTGTAGATTATTTTTTGTATACATCTGAGAAAGCAGTGTCATAGAGTCAAAATTCTCTCCGCTATAGTTCCATCTTGCTCCAATAGTTGTAAAAGAGACTTTAGAGTTAATCTTACCATTAGCAATAGGATCTTTCGTCTTATTCATATTGCTATTGAGTCTCATCTCATCTTTCGCTCTAATCGCCTCTAATGAAAAAGTATGATTTCCCATATTATGACTCAAAATCATCT
>Ga0256824_10000757_pt1 | contig 12581 bp, 22 predicted proteins | sample CV67metaG_FD_191570 | JGI IMG/M metagenome (GOLD analysis project Ga0256824, IMG submission 191570) | Hydrothermal vent microbial communities from East Pacific Rise, Pacific Ocean - CV67 | ecosystem: Environmental > Aquatic > Marine > Hydrothermal vents | place: Pacific Ocean: East Pacific Rise...
ACATATTACAACGTATCAGTTAAAGAAATAACATCACCAACTATACCTATAACAGGTACTCACACAACTACTAATACTTCACCTTATGGCGTACAGTCAATCACACAAGGCACGGGAAATATTAACGGTGGTGCAGATGGTAGATACATTACTTTACCACTTACACAGCCTAAAGATTACCTAGTTACTAAATGTATAGACAGTATCAAAGGTGATAACAAAGAAGTCATAGTATATAATTGTGACGGAACAACCGAAACGATAAAGGCATAATATGTTAATTATATACCCAACTCAAGACTGGAAGACATTTCTTAGTGAGATAGAAGCTGATGAGTTCATGGCTAAACAGACAGATGATGGTGGTTGGAGTAATCTAGCTACAGCACAAAAGGAAATGTTACTTATACAGACAGCTTCACAGATACGTCTATGTAAGGGCATCAAGTTACCTACTACGTTGGAAGGTGATTTAAAAGAGGGACAAGCGTACTTGTTACTACAAGCTTCACGTATAGACATGACAGTATTCGACTACAACGAGAAGGACATTACCAAAGAGAAGGTAGGTAGTATCGAGCAGACTTATGCTTATAGAGATAAGAACATGACTTCTACTTCATTCCCTCCAATGGCTTCACTCTTCTTAGAACAGTACGGCTGTAGTGGCAATAGTGGCTTTAGTCAATCTAGCACAGTAAAGGCATAGTATGAAAGACTTTTATTTATGGCTGATGAGTTGGACAATTAAAAAACCGTTACCAAAGGCTAATAATCTTGTAAAGAAGCATTATGTTTGCCGATAATATGGCTAAGGTGGCTAAGAAGCTTATTGATAAGTTTGGAGATGATGCTACACTTGTAAACTACTCACGTGGTGCATACAATCCAGATACGGGTGAGTCTGATAAGATTAGAACAGAACACCCTACCAAGATACACATCTCTCAGTTTGATAACTCTCTTGTAGTTGCTGGAGTGGTGAACATGGACGATATGAAGATACTATGCTATAACTTTGATAACATACTTCCAGATAAAGATTGGAAAGTACTAATGCAAGGTGTAGAGATTAACATCATAGCAGTACAGAACATCATTACTGCACAAAATAAGCTTATTACATTTGAGCTACAATGCAGGAAATAACGATACAGAGTGACCTAGTATTGAAGTTCGATGAGCTTACAGAGGAGATAGACCAAGTTATAGGTGAAGAGGTACATAATCTCTTTAATGACCTTAAACAAAGAGCTGAATACATACACGATACTAGGTTTTTTAAGAATAGTATCATGGCTCCTAAGAAGCTAGGTGATAACTGGAAGATAGCCTTGAAAGCTAAGTACTCGTCTATACTATGGGCTGGACGTGATGAAACACTCAAACAAGGCTCAAAGGGTTGGTACTATGGTGGAGAACCTATGCTAAAGAAGATGGGCAACGATATAAGGAGAAAGACTGATGCTATTAGCAAATAAAAATACAGTAGACAAATACATGATAGATAATTGGACATCTACTCCTATTGCATTTGATTTAGAGAACTTTACTATGCCATCAAATAAGAGATGGATATCAGTTCAGTTAATGCAGTATGATAGAGAGTTGATAGGGTTAGGACCTCAACATGGTAGGAAGCTAGACTATGGGCTTATCATTGTTAAGGTGTATGATACATCATTTACTAAGAGTTATTTACTAGTAGATGAAGTTATCAAAATGCTAGAATGTGTTACAATGTCAAACAGTGACGGAACACAGTTAATGGTGGGCTTAGGCACTCCTGACGCTAGTGGCTATGAAGACCTCCAGAACGGTGTCTTTAGAACAACGATTAACTTTGAAGTTAAGAAATATAATTAAGGAATTAAAATGGCTTTCGTAAATACAAAAAGAAGTGCTTTATATCTAAGTGCAGATGCAACACTACCAGTACCACCAGCAGGATTTATCGAGTTATCAGATGAGTTTGTAGTAAACCCAGATCCAACAGTAGAAGAGTTTAACAGAGTATCTAGCTTACTAGGTGGAACAGACTCTTATGCAGATACTTGTCACGTGGTACTTAATCAATCAGTATCTACTATGATGAGAACTAACGACAAAAGTGGAAGTGCATTAAGTACTAAACCAGAATGTTCACCACTCTTTCAAGTATGTGGCTTCAATGAAACTGTAGCAGGTGATAAAGTAACCTACGTGAACTCACAAGCTCCAAAGATTGGTTCAGCAGTACTTAACATTGATGGGAAGCAATTCACCTCTAAAGGCTCTATAGTCGGAGATGCAACATTTGTGTTTGAGATTGGTAAACCTGCCAAGTTTGAAGCTTCACTAAGTGGCTTCCTAGATAACAAAGGTATTCCAACAGATACAGCATCAACAGCTACTACGCTTTCAGATGAGAACTTGATAATGATGACTTGTGCAGATATTGTACTAGCAGATGGTACAGCAGTAACAGCCGATATGGTAACAATTGCGATGGGTGCACAGATTAGTGAGAAGTATGCACTAGGTGTTAAAGAGTTCCAGATGACTGACTACGTTATTAAGCTCACAGCTTCTTTCTTCGTAGACTCTGCTAACTATAAAGATGCACAGCAAAAGCTAATAGACCAAGATGTAGATGCTATCAAGTGTAGCTTCAATACTTTAGACGGTGTTTTAGTTGATGGACAGTCACTTGTAGTAACAGCAGGTAAAGCAAAAGTATCTAGCTATACAGACTCAGCAGTAGACTCTACGGTTAAGCGTGAAGTAACATGGTTACTACGTCCTGATGCAACTGGTAACAACCTAGCATTTGATTACGGGAAAGTTAAGCCGTAATTAGTGGGCAGTTACTCTTCCTCTCTGCCCTAACTAAAAGAGGAAACACAAAAGGAAGAAGAATGAAATTAAAATTAGAACATGAGTTTGAACTAACAGTAGGTGAAGACACTTATAAAGGTTTGTTTGTTGATTTGACAAAAAAAGAAACTAAGAAACTAGATAAGTATTCTCCAACAGATGAGCTAAAAAAAGCTACTAAGCTACAACGTAAAATTAAAGTAGCTAGTGGTAAAGACAAAGCTGTGTTAGAAAATGAGTTAGATGAGTTGTTAGAAGCTATTGACGCTTATGACACCGATGAGCTATATAAGCAACGTTTGATACTATCACTCAAAGGTGCTGATAAAGATGCTGTATTAGCCGTTGGTGAACGCTATGGGTACAATAGAGTATTTGATACAATCATAGAAGATATAAGTGAACGTAAAGCAAAAAACTAACTGCCCTTTACTCTTTTCTGGAGCAACGTGGAGAGGGTACGGGGATAGAAAGTTTAGAGCCAAGAGATAGAGAAGCTACTTTAGCTAATGAGTCTTCTCTAGTTCTAGGTTATCCCAAAGATATGGAGTCGCTTGTTTTGCTTAACATCTTTTCTAATACGCCATTCGAGTACGGTACTAACGGAGTGACGGGCTTGAAGTATGAAGCTTTGAAAGACCAAATCTCATGGAGTGGGTTAAGTCCACGAAAATATGTTAATATACTACATACGTGTTGCAATATGTATATCAAGGGAACAAATAAAAAAGGGTAACTATGGCTAAGATGAATATCGACATTATTGTTAAGAATATACAAGACTTAGATAGGCTTAAAAATAAGATAGACAACATATCTAGTTCTGCCGATGATGCTGGCAATAAACTAAATAAGATGAAGACAGCACTAGCCAAACAAGGGTTGAAGCTAGGTGCTTATGTAACTGGTTATGTGGCTTTAGCTACTGTAATAGGAAAAGTCGGTAAGGCTTTCTCCAAACTAGGTGAAGATGCTCTAAAATATGGACGTAATGCAGACCAGTTAGCCGACTCTATAACAAAAGTTACCAACGCAAAAGCATCATTCTACAAACAACTCTCTGACAATATGGGATTAACTGAACAAGCCTTGAAGAGTGAAGAGCGTACCATATTGATGTGGCAACGCTTACAGTCTATATTCTCAGATAAGACAGTAGCAGAAATACAGCGTGAGCAGTGGGTTAAAACAAAAGAGTATGCTAGATGGCTAAAAGCTACAAATAAAGAGTTAGCTAGGGATAGAGAAGATAGAATAAAAGGTAGACTCAAAGAAGCTAAAGTCATTGAAGATAATATCAAGCTAGGTGAACGGTTTGCTCAATCATGGGCTGACTCTGAGATGGAAGAACAAATCGACCAAGAAGCTCATGCACTAGCTGAAGCTAATATCGCTCTAAAGAAGTACAATGATGAGCTTAGGGAACGAGCAAGAATAGCTAAACAGATAAAGCAAGATGCTAAAGATGCTAAAGACGCTGAGGGCTTCGGGCTTTCATCTAATATCGCTAACCATGATGCAAAGTTAGCACAAGAGCAAAAAGCACTTAAAGACAATACTAAGGCTGTAGAAGAGAATACACTTCACGTTATGCAACTGAGTAAACAGACTCAGGGACTCTTGACGGGTTACTTTGAAGATGGTAAGTATATGGCATCGGTTGGTGAACGTTCAGCTATATACAAAGCTAGTGGACAAGGCTTAATGGGTGGTATGGACTTAGCTAATAAAAGTCAAATGGCATCTCTATTTGCTAACCTAGCCAACCAACGGAAAGCTAGTAAAGCTAACACTAAAAGAGGTTTCACGGGTGATGCTGGAGAGAGTGCAGAAGCTAAGTATGAAAAAGATAAAGCTAATAGACTCTTAACACTTGACTATGAGTTGAAGATACTTGAAAAGCGTCTAGCAGTTGAAAAGGTAACACTTAGTTATGCAACCAAAAGACTAGAAGCTGATAAGGCACAACTCAAAGATGCACAAGATTTGGTATCTGCACTCAATACGGGCTTGAAAGACTTTGTTAATCAACTAGAGGGCATATCCAAGGCACTTAAAGAGGATTATGTATATAGAGCTAAAGGCTCACTCTTCGGGCATTCAGCTAGTGGTAACACATTTGCCAATGCTAAGGCAGAAGCTAAAACAGCATGGAAGAACTACCAAGGTGATAAGAACAACCAAGAGTTAGTGAACATCTACCGTGACAAGATGGACAGAGTTATATCTGCACTAGATGAGTTTAAAGATACATCTAAGTACAACTCACAAGCTGAGATGACGTTTGCTAAGCATAAAGCATTACGTGATGTTAAAGACTTCCAGCAAGGGCAAGACATAGCATCTGCTGAGGTTGATAAGTCAATCATAGAGTTAAAGAAGCTAGTTAAATTAACTACTACACAAACAGCTACGGACCTACGAGCTGAAACAATCCTCAAAGGTGTTAAGAAAGATACCTCTTCAACCAGTTCTGGTGTTAAGGGTGTTAAGGGTGCTGTAGATGATGTTGAAACTGCTACGGCTAAAGTTGTATCTTCAACTAATAAAGTCAAAACAGCTACTTATGCTGTAAAGTCTAGTACTGAAAAGCTAGAGAAGAAGAAGACTGAGAGAGCTAAAACACTTAGGAATGAATGGGTACAAACTGGAGCTATAGCTGAGAGTAAGTACTCTGGTATGAAGTATCAAATTAGTGATACAGATGAGTATGGAAACCCTAAATACAAAAGAGTAAAGACATACCAAGTAGTTACAACACCAACCTTTGGAATGAGAGCTAATAAAGGTAAAGATGAAGGGTATAGACAAGGTGGTTACACGGGTAATGGTGGTGTTAATAGCGTAGCTGGTGCAGTACACGGTCAAGAGTATGTACTTAATGCTAACACTACTAAGAACTTAGGACTCAATAACGATAGTGGAGGAGTATTTACCGAGATGTCACAACTTATGTATGAACAACTAAAAGTCACTAAGCGTATGTTTGGACTTGAAAAGCAAATGCTTAAATTACAAAAAGAGGAGGTAGCATCTTGATAGTGGTTAAGCAAAAGTTATTAGAATACACATCGATAAACATAGAAACTAGATACCCGAATTGGGATAATTCAGTTACATACGACTTTGGAGATATTATCTTCCATGACCATTACTACTTTAGAAGTGTAGTGGATAATAATGTAGGTGATACACCATACGAGAACAACCCTAAATGGCTATTGTGGAGCATATCTAACCGTTATGCACAGATAGACCTACATGCAGGTACTTCTACTGTGTGGGATAGCAATACTGCAACCACTCCAACAGACAATGGGCTTATAACTACTTTCCCGTCTGATGATATATCTTTTATCGGTATGGGTAGAGTACACAGCTCAGAGGTAACTGTAACTGTAAAGGATAGTGGAGGTGCTGTAGTTTCTACTAGACGAAAGACAACTTACCCTAGACCGAACTCTAATACATGGTACAACTATTACTTTGATACGTTTGTGGCACAAGGTGAGATTGAGTCCTTCTTCTTCGACATTCCACAAGTAACGGGTGGTACAATAGAAGTCAAGGCACTAGCAGACTCTAGTGCTTCAGCAAAAGTGGGCTTCATGATATGTGGTGAGCGTACATGGGTGGGAGATACTCTATTTGGTATCAGTACGGGTATAGAGGATAACAGTATATGGGATACAGATGAGTTTGGTATCATAACAGTTAAAGAACGTGATGCTAGTGAGTCCTTAGACCTAGATGTTCAGTATCTAAGCATTGACACAAATAAGATTAAGATAGCAGTGCGTGGAATAGTAGGTAAGATTGTATTGTTTGTGGGTGATGAGCAAACAGATAGTAAGTATGACCACTTGATGCTACTAGGTAAGGTGGATAGCTTCACACCAGTGATATCTAACCCAATAATGACAAAAGCTAGTTTTAGCGTATCGGAGGTAATCTAATGGCAGATTTATTAGTAGGTAGTGTCGCAGTAGAAAAGGGTATCGAGTATGCTGGTATCTTTCCTTATGCTAATGCTATCAGAGTCTTTGATAAAACAAAGATAAGTGTTAATCGTACTCCATATCTAGGTACAGTAAATAACGAGTTAATAAGAGTACACCCTAACTACTCTTATGACTTTGAGAATGACTCTATCATAGGGTTATACAGTACTGTTAATGATAAGCTTGAAAGAGTAGAAGAGAATACAGATACCCGTACTCTACATCTAACTACGACAGCAACGAAAGAGATAGTTGTTTTATCCCATAACGTCGGTGTGATACCAGCTAGGAAGTCTACTGTAGAGGGTTCTGTATTTTTAGAGAATACTACTAAACACTCCGTGCGTATCTTCGTAGCAATAACAGTAAAAGAACAAGGGGGAGCAACTGAAACAGTAGGCTCTATAACTGTAACGATGCTAAAAAAATCTAAAAAAGTAGTGGGGGTTAAAGGATACCCAACCTCAGATATAAAGCCCGGAACAGATGTATCACTGGTGGTTTCAGCTCCGACAGCTGGAATTATAGTTAATGGTGGTGCAATAGCATCTTTAGTAAAATTAATAGAAACAATATAAGGATAATAAAATGGCAATAACAAAGATAATTAGACCACTACCAGACGCACCAGACTCATCGACTGACTCAGCACAAGTATTTAACACGAAAGCAAATGCATTTGTATCTGCACAAAAGAATGACTTTCAACCCGATGTAAATGCATGGGCTGTAGAAGCTAATCAGCTTGAAACAGATATGAACGCTATTAAGACAGACATAGACAATATTACGGGAGCTATACCAGCTGGAACTATCAACGATGGTGCAACAGCTATTGATAGTGTGTGGAGTTCTGATAAGACAGAAAAAGAAATTAATAAACATGATATAGTAAGTGGTAAGAATGGGAATGGTGATTATACAAAATTCCCCGACGGTACTATGATGTGTTGGGGTACGGGCAAGATAACAGGTGGTGGTGTATCTAATAAGGACGTTACATTACCAATTGCATTTGCAACCGATGAGTACACGGCTACAGCATTTGCATCTACAAGTAGACCAGATGTCGTTCAAGCTATTACCATACTTGTGAATACTGTAACACAGTTCACCGTGTACCAAGATAGGTCATCTTCATCAGATACCAGCTTTAGATGGCAAGCGATAGGACGTTGGAAGTAACCTAGAGCTTTTCTAGGTATTCAATCAAGCCTTGCACTGCATTAAGTGGTAAGTCTTTCAATGACTCCACTTTGTAGTGAACTTTCAATCCCTCTCTATCTGCTTTCTTTAGAGATATGAGAGTGTTAATCTTCTTTAGTTGAGCTTCACTCACTACTTCTTTCTTGACTTCGGGAACATGGTTAGAGTTATCTTGACTATCTGAGTCTTTACTATCATCTAATAAGAACATAGAACCAAGTGCATACTTTTTAGCATAAGAAGATGTTGCTCCAGTTACTTGCATCGGACTCATTCCCTTCAAACTCTCTGGGTGTTCAGCATAAGCTTGTGTGGTTGCTATAAGTTGCATCTTTTCATCAAATAGATTGACTGTAGCACGTACAAATAGTTTATTCCCTACTTGCTCTATATCATCTTTAATGATGACTGAGTACTGATGCTTAGATAGTAATGGCTTCAACGCTTCTAAGACATCCTCAGCATTCCTATAGGCATACTTACCAAAGTTATTGTACTGACTCTTGTTAGCTTTCAATTGTGTTTGTATATTATGTAACATTATTTATATCTCCTTATCAATCCATTATATCTATTTGGTTCAGCCTTGTTATGTTCGTTTAAATGTGCTAAACTGTCATAGCCATATAATTTGGCAAGTTGTTCATCATACATCAAGCCCTCTTCCCCTATATTTCGGTTACTGTGTATGATGACTTCTTTAGGCTTCCAATCTTCATCTAACCAATATAAATCAGACATTATCCATTCTCCTTATCTATATCAATCTCTGGCAACTCTAGTTCACCTCTCAAATCATTAATCATAGCTAGTTCGCCACGCAAGTAACCTTGATACCATGTTGCTAACTCTTTAGCTGTATCACAACCGTCTGCCATTGCTAATTCCATTAATTCTTCATTCATTTACTTTCCTTTACTTCATAATCACTACAAAAGCTTTTATCCTCTGTGTTGTCTATAACCCCATAATCACTATCATTAAATCTCATGGGACACTCTTCGGTGTATCTAAACTTACAATCTTCGCACTTCATGTTAATCCTTTAATTAAGATAGGTCATTGTAGCATTACACAGCTTAATTAGTTCTTAACCCACGATTAAGCTAGGATTAATCAATATTACAATAGAATGGTGAACAACCAAATGAAAGGAGTTAGATTGAAAACACATATTCAAATAGATGTAGACGTTAAAAAAGAGCTTGAAGCTTTAAGAGATAGACATGAACTTGCTTCTCTAAGTGCTGTCATTAATAAGATGTTGAAACAAATCAACTATAAACTAAAAGGATAATAAAATGGGGATTAATAGAAAACTAAAAAAAGCAAAAAAGCCAACAGTACAAGAATATACAGCATATAGCTTATACTGCCAATACGCGATGGGGATAATTGATAATGAAGATAGTAAAGAATGGTTTCAATTATTAGAAATGAGTACTCTAAGTAGAGCAAGAGCTATGCAAATAAACCCAAATATAAAAGCATTTGAGAGTGCAATAGAAGCAAAAGATATGAGTAAATATATAGAAGCTGTACACTCATTAACAAAAGAAGACCAATATAATATACAGCTATCAATGATAAGTGATTTAAAAAAGTTTAGGGGATATATAAACACCCATATGAATAATTATGAGAATAATAATGGGCTTGATTTCTTAGACATGGCATCAGATTATGTAATCACTACTAGGGCTTAGTAATGAGAAAAGCATTTAGCTTCTATCGTAGCCACTATGAACAAATGAAGTTACTAGATAAAACACAAGTAGCGAACATAACTTTGGCAATATGTGAAGTTCAGTTCCTAGAAGTGAATATTGATGATATTTTCTTTGATGATAAAATGACTCAACTAGTATGGACTGGCATAAAGCACGGTGTGGACGCAAGTGTTAAAGGATACACTAATAAAAAAGGAAATGTTTCGACACCCTTGGCAAGGGGTTCTGAAAATGTTTCGACACCCTTAGAGCAAGGAGAAGGAGAAGGAGAAGGAGAAGAGAAAGAAGAAGGGGAAGGAGAGAGAAAGAGTAACCAGCCCCTTTCATTTAATCACTATATGGACGTATTGGATTATTTAAAAGGAAATGATTGGAAAAATAAAAGCATCGAGGTTAGCTTTGAGGGTATTATAGTAAAAGTATCGACTCATGGCAAGGCTTATAATAAAAAGACGACTCACGACTTAGATAGACAGCAAGAAACACGCTTTCTAACCTACTTGATGAGAAACCCAAAGGAGATTAAATGAATAAGCCACTAAAAGTAAGAGCTGGACATAACAAAGATATGTACTTTGCAGTACGTGAACATAGTAGATATGAGAACGCATTAAAGAGAACTAAAATATATAAGCGTGAGATTATACGCATCTTCTATAAATTAGATAATGCTATGAATTACGTTTTAGAACAAAATAAAGGAAAATAGAATGACATTTAAGAATTTAGTACATACAACAACGTATGAGAAAAACGGTGAACAAAAGAAAAAGTATACAAACGTAGGAACTCTCTTCATTTATGATGATGGCAATATGGGTATCAAGCTAGACTCAATCCCAGTAAACTTTGATGGTAAGTTAGCTGTGTATGATAGAGATGAGAAGCCTAAACAGCAACCAGCTCAAAGTCAATATGCTCAACCAGCTCCAGCACCATCTATGCCACCAATGAAAGAACAGGACATTCCGTTTTAATGGATAAGATTAGATATCGTCGCTGTAGTGTGTGTAATGAGAATAAGCCCTTAGATGATACACACTTCAAGCGTAATAAGAGAGCTGGACGGAATACTAAGATAGCTTACTTCACCAAGAGTTGTAGTGTTTGTTTAAATAGACTTGCATCTGCTAGAGCTAGAGAAGCTTATGCTATCAAGACAACCGATGCTAAGATACATTTACCTAAGCACTTGTTAGAGCGTGGGAAGATACACTATGAGGGACATACATTTTGACCTACAAGTCATTAAACTGATAACGTAGTAATGCGAAAATTACAGTGCATAATAAAATTTGACTTTGTGGGTGGGAAAGAAACCCTCAACTATAGGAGATAAAATGATACAATTAAAAATAAAACTAAAAGGTATGCCAAGTCCAAGACCAAGAGTTACACGTCATGGAACTTATATGCCACAAGAATATTTAGAATATAAGAAATATCTACAAACGTATTTTAGCGTGTTTAAACCCTTCTCAATAGTACCACTTAGGTTAGAGTTACTTTTCGTCTTTAAGACACCAAAGAGTAGTCGCAATAAGTACCCAATGCAGAGAGGTGATGTTGATAACTATGCCAAGAGTGTAATGGATGCTATGGAAGGTATATTATTTGAGAATGATACTCAGATTACAGAACTTGAAAGTAAGAAGATGTACGGTGATGATGATTTGATATTTATTACTTTGAAGGAAGTATGATGGAAAAGATGCTAGTTACAGTAAGTGGTGGTCGCAGTTCTGCGTATATGGCTATTCGTATGCACCAAGAAATGCAACACAAATTTGATATGGACTTTGTTTATGCTAACACTGGGCAAGAACACCCAAAGACAATAGAGTTTATTAGAAACATCTCTAAGCATTTTGGTATTCATATTCACTTGATAGAAGCAGATGTAAAAGAAGCTGGTGTCGGAACTGGGTTTAGAGAAGTAACCTATGCAACTCTCTCAGAGAATGGTGAGCCGTTTGAAGATGTTATTGCTAAGTATGGACTTCCTACTATTGGCTTTATGCATTGTACGCGTGAGTTGAAAATATCACCTATGAATGCTTATATGAAAAAGTACGGCATTAAGAAGAGATGCTTAGGAATAAGATTTGATGAGCCAAATAGATATAAGCCTAAAGATGATGTGTATTATCCTTTGGTAACTAATTGGAAAGTAACTAAAGAAGATATTGGTAGATGGTGGGCTGAACAAGAGTTTGACTTAGAGATACCAGACTACTTAGGTAACTGTACTTGGTGTTACAAAAAGAGCGATAGAAAGCTTAATATATTAGCCAAAGAGCATAAAGAAGTGTTTGACTTCCCTCTTCGTATGGAAACTAAATACGCAGATGATAGTAGACAAATCTTTAGAGGATATAGAACAACCAAGGACGTAATAGAGGGTGTTAGCTATGACTTGTTTGATGATGTGTGTGCAGAAGAGTGTGGAACTGTGATATAATATGTAAAAATATGAAGGTATTAAATGAAGATAGGACTATTAATATTAGCATTTCTATTCGTTGGGTGTGAAGAGAACAGCACTACAATAACGAATGTTAATCAAGGTGATGGTGGAACGTATATTAGTAACAATGATGGAACGGTGACTTATACATACACACAGTCGGAGGGCGATGCATCGGACGGCACTACGGGTGAATTCGATGCAGGTGACGATGAGCAAGAGTGCAAGAGTAAAGGTTACTTCTACTGCCCAATCACTAACACTTGTAATAACACAGCCTTAAACGGTGGAAGCTGTAGAAGCTAATGACTAAACAGCAAC
>Ga0256824_10000758_pt1 | contig 12580 bp, 21 predicted proteins | sample CV67metaG_FD_191570 | JGI IMG/M metagenome (GOLD analysis project Ga0256824, IMG submission 191570) | Hydrothermal vent microbial communities from East Pacific Rise, Pacific Ocean - CV67 | ecosystem: Environmental > Aquatic > Marine > Hydrothermal vents | place: Pacific Ocean: East Pacific Rise...
CAATTCAGAAATGTTTTGGTGGCTATGTGAGGCAAAAGTTCCTTGTATAGTCAATAGAAATAGTTATAAATTGTCTATATTAATTAGGCTTCATGAAGTAGCATAGCCTTGCTATGTCGTCATACACTTCTGGAGAACTGTATCTTAGACAATCTATGAAGCCTCTTCCAGAGCATTTTTGCTTGGGAGAGGTTATATTTCACTCAACATCAAATCTATTTACATTCTTTTTAAATTGACTAAACATATCTCCAGCACTTTTCTTACCTGTTTCACATCCATCTCCATATCCCTGTGAATAATTAGGTCCATATCCTTGTGCCTCCATAGTCTCTGTTGTTGTTGCACATCCACTAAACATTATCGTTGCAACACCTATTGCTACAGCTATTTTTATTTTCATATTATTCTCCTGTTTTTATTTATTTTATTATAACTTATTTTTCTCTATTTAACATTATCGCAAATGTAAGAAAAGATAATGTTGAAATTACCCCTAATGTTAATTCTATCCCTGAGGCATAATAGAATGGCTTACTTGCCTCGCCTAATGTTACTAAAACTCCATTGCTGTCCATATTCGCTGTAAAACCTACAAGAAAGTAATTCTTAATTATTCTTACTATTGATGCAACAAGCAGTGTATAAAATGCTATACCTACCCACAGTGTTTTAAACTTTATATATAGAAAAAATAATATTATTACTGGGAAGAAATTAAATATCTCTATCCCTATCATTATTAATGATGAATATATATCCATTTACTCTGACTCCAGTCTTTTCTTTTCACTTCGATATATAAAAAACATTGGTAAAATTATTATTCCATGTAAAAATAACGTTAGTGTTAATGGTCCTTGATTTAAAATCGCAAAAATACTTGGAACTACATCTGTTAATTCTTCTATAAACATACTATCCTCCTTTTATAATTCCTATTATAGCATATTTATATATTCAGCTCCTTAATTTTTCAAAGAAATCTTCTTAGTTCTATAAGAAGATATTGTTTTTAAGAAAAACTATCTAAATCAGAATTAATTCTATTTTCTTAAAATAGAATGGGTGATTAGCAGATTTCAAAGAAATCTTCTTACAACAAGATATCAGAATTCTTATTGGATTCTACAAATTACAAAAGGAAAGAAAAAATGAACCAAAGAAGAGCATTAAAAAAAGCTATCTATAAAGCTAAGGAAAATAATCAAGATACAACTGATCTTGAAAATAGATTATTTAATCTAAAGCTATCTGATAAAGAAAGACTCCAGCAGATTAGACAAGAGATTATTCTTAATATTAATCATGAGATGACTCATCTTGAAATAGAATATCAAACTCTTTATCTTAAAGTCTCTGAAAAAGAGTTCACTTTACCTTACAGAATAAGATATATTCTTAATCAAAGAAATTCTACTCTTGCTGATAAGATAGAAAATAAGTTTTATGGTAAAAAGATCGAGATACATTCTATTCCTGATAAGTTTAGATATATTTATATTCTTGTTGATTCTGTATTGACTCGCCTCAATATAGAGACAAAACAAGAATACATTAATAAAAATTGGTTTTGGTTTCAACATCAAAATAGACCAAAATCATACAAAAACTGTTTAAATCTAAAACGTTAAACTTCTCTAAATTCTTTAAGGATTTATTGAATTAATATACCTCTAAGTTAATAAATAGTATAATAAATAAAAAAGGATTAGGAATGCAATACCTTATTGATGACATCATTAAAGAAATTAAATTAACAAGATATGAAGATATTGAATGGATTGGCAAAGATATCTTTTTTGTTAATACTGAAACAGCTTTTACTAAAATAGCTAAAAAATATAATTTAGAATTTATTGATGCCTATGCTTCTCTTCGTGGTTCTTATTTTGATATTGCTGAATTTGTTATTCCTAATTCATATGGACAAGAAGATACTTGGTCTGAAGATGGTTATCAATTCGACTTTTGTTTAGTTCAAAAAACCAAAATAACCATAGTTAAAGTAAATAAAGATGACATAAATCAATTCACTATTGATATCCCTAAATATATGAATTTCTCTTTAGATGAATTAGGTGGTAAAAGAGCTTATTATCTTTCTGATAATTTTATTAGATTTAGAGTTGATGAACAGTTTTATAAAACTCTTCGTGATGAGAATAAATATCCTGAGGGTGAAGAAGATTTATCTGGTCCTCACTTAACTTTTAGATTTTAAATCTACTTTAAGTTTTTTATAGTATAATATACTTATAAATAAAGGAGTTATTATGCTTATTCTAAAAAGTTCTAATCAATATAAAATTAGCGAATATACAAGACTATTGAAAAACACTGCTGTTAAAGTTGAAACTGGCAATGACTTACCTGAAGTTCTTTCTGATAGAGATACAGTTATTACTTATAAATCTTTAGCTGGTGGCAACAATGTTATTGTTGAAGATACTGTTCTTGTTATCGACGGTAAAGAAGAAGTTGAAATTAGATGGAAATGGAAAGACCTTAAAACTGGCTCTCATGTTAAATGGATTATTTCTATTGGTGTTTTACAAGATAATCAAATTAAAGTATACAGAGGCGAAATTGAAGCTTTTGTAGATAGAAAATTTACTGGTAATGGTGAAGCTTTCGAACCTTTTATTGTTCCTATTGATAATAACCCTACCAATACAAGTTATACCTTACTATCTAAATTAATTAATAAAGATATTATTGATCCTCGAGCTATGGCTGTTCAAAACTTACTTGACGATAACCCTGTATTTGTTAAAAATGTAGATGATATCTCTCCATGGACTGGTGAAATGCAAAATGATTAACAAACCATTATTAAAGGAAAAACTATGAATATAAAAGATGCCAACATTATCCTATTTAAACGATATCAAATCGTTCTTAATGATTATAAAAAATATGCTGATGATGAATTAATTATTCGTTCTAAAAAAATGATTGATGTTGTCCTTACTACTGATATGCTCGAAGATAAACAAAGTAGATGGTTAGGCTTTATCCAAGGTGTTATGACTGTTTATGACCTTTTGGATGTAGATACAGAAAGAAACTTCTCTAGACCTTTGTTTCATCAAGCTTATGAAGATATGGGTATTGAAAAACCTAAAAGTATTTCTGTTTAATTTCACTCTTATAACAAACCATACTTTCTAAACAAAAGTAAATTTTAAAACAAAGGCACAAAAAAATGAACATTGTTGAACAAATGCTTCAAGAAGAAGCAATAGAACTTGCTAAGAACCCTTTCAAAAAAGGTGACATGGTTAGAATTAAAAAAGAGTTTTTAGAAAAAAACGAACGACACTCTTTTCATGTTGTTAAAGATATAGGTATTGGTTATGCTGATTTGACGGAAATTATTCCTGAAGATGAAGACCTTAGATTTAATCCTATTCTTAGAACAAAAATCGATTGTATCGAACCAGAAATTTTTGGTAATTGCTTAAAGGAAAATAATGAAAAATAAAAATTATATTTCACATTATGATTCGGAAAACACAATTTCTCAAAAATTTATCTTAATTGGTATGATTGCTAAAAAAGGAAATTTATCAAAAATTCTAGAAAACTTACTTTCTTTAGCTAAAGAAGAATTTAATCTTAAAACAAGTGAATATTCTGTTGTTGATTTAATTGACCCAACAAAAGGTACTAATATATTTGATATCTATCAAGACTTCTTTACTATTAATGAAGTTATTGATGTTGATTGGAACTTAACTGTCATTACTCATAATACACATCTTAATATTGATTGGATTGAAAGTAAAAAAGAATACCTTTTTGCTAAATATCCTAATGATTTCTTGGAAAGTTCTTTTGATGAAGAAGATACTGACTTACTTAAAGAATGTTTTATTATATCTATTCTTGATAAAAACATTCTTTCCTACAATAGAGAATATTTAGGTGATCTCTTTCCTGACTATTTTACATCCTCAAGAAAAGGCAAATTTTATCAAAATAAAAAAACTAGAAAACTTCTTTCTATGGTTCTTTATTTTGACTTATTAACTCCTTCAGATAAAAAAGAGATCCTTTCAGATTTTATTTTGAGAATGAATGAGTCTCTTGATGATAGAGTTGGTTTTAATTCTAATCACTTTTTTTGGCGTTTAGAAGATGCTCTTCAGTCAGCTTTAAAAATTCTAGATGAAGAACTAGAACTTCTTTCTTAATACAGGCAGCCCCTGTATTATTAACATTTTATGTTTTAATCTTCCTTTAAGTTATTCTCCTGTATAATATACAATATATAAGGACTCCTATGAAAATTAAATCTAATTTAGATATCTCTAACCAATTGACGAAAGACAGGCTTGAAGTCCTTTCATTAAATTACATTGGAATATAAATGATTATCCCAGCAACTATTCAAGAAATGGAAAATAAATTCTATAATGATTACTCCTTAGTTATTGTAGATGAAAAATTCTTTCTTCAGCGAGATAACCTTTCTATTGGGCTTTCTCTTAAAATCGCTCAAAAACTACTCTCAAATTGTCAAATTAATCAAAATAAAATTAATAAAAATCTTATCTTAATTAAACACACTAACAATACTTTTGAACCTTTTTGGGAAGAAGATAAAATTTATAAAAAATTAACTAAAAAATCTAATCTTGAAATTGGTGAAGAAATAGTTATCTCTTTTAAAAAGAAAATATTCTCTGGTATCTATCTTGGTGCTGGTTTTGTAGGTGGTGTTAAAAAACATTTCTTCTTTAAAGATAATAAGTATTATACCTTCCCTAATTTTTCTGTCTTAAATTATAAGGGATTCAATCCTAAATTCTCTAATCATATTCAAAATATAAAAACTATTAATTTTAATTTACTCATTTCTCCTGAAAGAAGAAATAATTTTATCTATTTCACTAAAAAATCGAATATTATTGAAGAAAAACCATATATTCTTTCTTTCTTAAAAGACTTTGAAAAAGGATCTTTCTTTCTTAATTTTCTAGAAAAAGTTCCTGGGTTTAATGAATATTATACTTTTATTCATTATTATTTTATTGAGAATAATTTATTTTATATTTATGACAATATTACAAAAGAAGCATATATAAAAAAACTTACTTTTCATGAGGTTTCTAACTTAGAACATAATTCTTATAACTCAGCAAATCCAAAAATCTTTGATTCTATTTTAACTGATTTCCTTTTAAATAATGAAAAATTTATTGACATATAGACTATATTAGTATATAATAGCTTATATAAAAAGGACACTTTATGAAAAACACTTTGAAAATGAATGACAAATCAAAAAGTAAATTTATTGCTAAAATAGCTTTAGTTCTGTTTGTCTTATTTTTTGTTTGGATTGCTTCTACTGTCTATGATAGGATGCAATGGGTAAAAACAGTTACAGGAAGTGTAAACTATAAAGTAATCTCAGAATTAAAGGATAAAGAGTCATGTAAAGATAGCATACTTGCTGATTTTTCTATTCGTGGAGATATCACAGTTATTCGTTGTGGTGATATACTTTACCCACGATATGATGAATTCATATTAACTACTAAAAAGTTTTTAGCACAGATGCCTGAATGGGATCAAAAATTTATCTTTTCTGATGGAAATACATCAATAGAAAAAAAAGTTAAACTTAAATTTGATAAAAATAAAAAAGTGGTCTTTGAGAATAATTTAGTTAGATAGAAGTGAAAACAATGAATTATAGTATAAAACTGTCTTAGTTAATAAATCTACTCAATTACTTACGGCACAGAAATAATCCTGGTGGGCTGCTATGTTCCCATCCTGACCCGTTGCCATTATCCTCTCTTGCATAAGATTAAGTAGACTCCCTATTATACCATTATTTTAAGCTTTATTTAATCATCTTTTATATATAATATATAGTTAGAAACATTAAACTCTAACAAAAAGGAAATTATTATGAAAAAAGCTTTATTTTACGATGCCCTAGATTGTGGTGAGGGTTGTGTTGTTAGACCTAAAATTGATGACAGAACTGCTCTTATGAATGATGGTCAAAAATTTGATTATACATTCTCTATTGACTTAGATACTCTTCAGTGTCCAACTTGTCTTACTAATGAATATTTACTATTTAAAGGTGATGCTAGAAACAATGAAGTTGCTGTTGGCTCTCTTGCTATTTGTAATAAATGTAATTCTAACTTTACCTTAGAAAAACTAACTATTTAATAGTTGAGAAGATTAATTTCTTCTCTTTCTCTTCTCCACCTTCTCAGCTTTTTTTATAATAATTCCTTCCTTCTATTTAATAGAAGGACAAATCCTCTTTTAAACTATCCCTAAGCTTTCTTTTGCTATAATAACATTATATATATTTAATTAAAGGAAATCACATGGCAAAGAAAGCAAAAAAAATAGAAGTTAACTGGACTGGGGCTTATCCTAATTTATGTTCGGGTAAATGGATTATAAAATTCAATGGTGTTGAAATTATTGATACTAATGAGGGACGAAACTCTATATTGTCCTCTTCTATGGCTACTTATGGTTCTTACTCTTCTTGGCATTTTGAAGATTGGTCTGAAGTCTTTGATCAATATGATGATGGATATGAATTCTCTACATGGCAGAAACAAATCTCTATTAAAAAATTATTTACCTTGATTGAGTCTCAGAATATTTCCCTTTCTAAAGATGATAAAAAAAATCTTTATGAAAAACTTCAAGAGCATGATTGGAGAAATGGTTCTTGTGGTGGTTGTATTTAAATGACTATGCATAGAGCTTATAACATTACCAGAGATTTTCAAAAAGATGGTATCGAATTTATCCCTGGCTTAATTACTAATGGTTTCTTCTGCTCTTCAACAAATAATAATATAGATTTTTGTTCTTTTACTTCGGAACACTTCTCATACTTTACTATTTCTCAAAAAGAATTTAAAACTAACTTTTTAGATAATCCTAACTTTCATATCTCTGATGAAGAGTTTAATCAAGACTTATCCTACTCTATTCAAAAACCTATTGGAGAATATGCCATTACCTCTATTGGTCTTATCACTATGGATGAATTTTACTTAGCTCAAGATTTTATTGAGCAACAACACAAAATTAAAAAGACTAATCTGGAATTTAAACAAACTTATATTTCTAATAAGGGTAAAAAATATATCTTTTTAGGTGACTTATTCTCAAACTATGGAACTAATGTTATGTATACTTTAAAAGATTGCCTTTTTGATATTTCCCTAAATAAAATAGTTAAATTAAGCTCTATAAAATTAATTGAAAAAATAAATAATGATTTTTATCATAACCTTGATTCATTTTTAAATTCTCGAACTCACATATCTCTTGCTAATCAACCTTCTCTAAAAGAGAAAGGTTAAGCAGCTTCGGCAGCGGCTATTCCGGGTAATTCAACTGCTTGTAGATATGAACAACTAGAATTATCTTCTAATGGCTCTTCTCCTTCTACAGGAGAATAAACTGTCACATCCCATGATAATCCATCATCTGGACCTTCATTTATTGAATTAAAAATCCAGCGTGCTTCATTTCTATCTACTGCATATACTTTTTGTGAACCACCAACATCTACACATGCTGATGAAAAATGTTCATAATCAATTGTATATAGATTTAACTTATCTTTTACAGCTATCTCTTCTTCCTTTACTTCATAACTAATAATACTATTATCTACTGTATCACAGACATACATCTGATAAAATTCTCTTCTTCTGTAAATCCCTTCTTCATCGATAAATACACCAAACAGATTTTCCGTAGTTATATATAACTTACCTTCATCTATTTTTGAAGTCTTGATATTTATATTATATAGTCCATCTTGATAGAAAGGAATAATTACACCTTCTATATTCCTATCTTCTGAAGTATATTCAAAGACATCTCTTACTAACTGAGAATTTATTCTTTTTGAAACATTCTCCAAAAATAACAAATATTCACTATATTCATACTCAATATTAAATGCATTAGATAAATATCTAACTATATTTTCAGCATTGTTTTCTCCTGAAATATTCTTTAACATATTGAAATATGTTATTCCATTATCCATAGAGACATCAAAATATGAATCTAATATTACGGACTCCTCAATTATCTTTTTTATCTTTTTATGAAATCCTATTGTTGTTGCGACCATAATTACTCCTTTACTCTTTATAAATTTATCATTTTAAATGACATATATTGTTATAAGGACATTATCTCTAAAACTTTATTATTCTATTTTATACTATAATAAAAAATAACAAAGGAAAAAACAATGATTAAATTTACTGAAGAAAACCATGAACCTAAAATAATACTCCTAAATAAATATACTTTTGATATTAATATTTTTAAAATTATCCTTTTCTTTACCATCCTCTCTTTTATTTATATCCCATATCTTTTATTTGTTGATAACTCTCCTCATCTTATTCTTGATAACCTCGGTAAAATTACTTACCTGTTTTTAATAAGCTTATCATTCTTCCTTTACTTTCAAACTCATACTGGTGCGGTCATTATTGTCGGATACCTTTTCTCTATTTCTATCTCTTCCTTTGTTGGTCTTGTTAATTATCTTCTCTAAGCTTCCTTAAAGTAAAACACTGCTATAATAAATAAAAAAGAAGATATTATGACTATTAAACGAGCCAAAGAACTTACAAGACCTTTTATTAAAAATTCTAAAGAATATTCTCCTATTGTTTCATCTGACTGGACATTCTCTATCGAAGACTCTAAAGTTATCCTTACCTCTATCTTTTCTAGCATCTCTTTAGAATTCTTAACTCTATCTTCTTATTCTGAAAATTATATCTTTTCTCCTTATTACTTAATTAATAATAATTCACTTGTTGGAAACTATTATTTAACCTCTGTTGGTCTTATTAAAGAAGAAGAATATTTTATTGCTGAAGATCTTATTGAACAACTTAATAATCCTATTAAAAAGAAAGACCTTATCCCTGGCCATATCTATTTATCAGACAAAGGTTTAAAACATATTTATCTTGGTGTCCTCTCTGCTACTGCTATTATTAATGATTATAACTCTTTAAATAAATTACTTGTATCTACTGATAACCTTAGCTATAATCTATCTACTAATAAATTAGTTAAATCACAATCTATTAGATTTATTTTAGAAGATGCTGACACTGTTGTTGCCCCTGCCATTATTACTGATTTACCTTATATGCATTTTAATTTTGCTTTTGATTATTTAGATTATTTTAAAATTGATACAGGTTTAGATTGCCTTGACAATAATTTAGATTTAGATAACCTTTACTCAATCACATCTGTATATGAAATTTCTAGAGAAGAATTAGATGCTTTTATTCTTTCTGATAATGAAGATAAATTAACCTTAGAAAAAAGAGAGTCTTTAATTATCCCTGAATCAAATAGACTTATTGACCTTTTTGATTTATATTCTTCCTCTGTCGGTGAAAAAAGAATTTTACTTGAACAATTACTTAAGAATGAAATTAGAAATTATTAATCTATCTTTAAGTATAGTTATCATATAATACATTATCAAAAAGGAAACATCTATGAAAAATACTTTATCTCATCTTATTTTATCAATTTTAATTATTGCCCTAACTATCGTTGGGTATAAAGCTTATTCTTCTGCTGTTGACTTTGAACAAAAAACTCAATCAATTGCTGACTTACAAAATGTTTCTGACTTAACTAAATCTAACCTTTCAAATATTAAAGATATTACATTCTCTTGGTTTAAAAAAAAGAAAGAAGATTCTCCTGTTATCACCATTAACAATAAACAAGAATTTAAATTCATTATTTTCTTAAGTCTTATTGTTATTATTATCCTTCTTTCTTATTTTGTTGTTTCTTTAAAAATATTTAATATTTATGGTTCTTTAATGACAATCGTTATTCTTATCTATGGTTTAATTACTCCCCTTATGATGATTACTATTCATAAAGAAGTTAAATACATTGGAGACATTATTCTCTCTTTTGAATCTAAAAGTATGATTAGCAGCATTCAAAAATTATTTGAAACTAATGATTATGTTATTGGTGCTGTTATTCTTCTCTTCTCAGTAATTATCCCTTTATTGAAAACTTTCTCTTTATTGTTAATTGCTATCTTTGAAGATACTTTATTTACTCATAAATTAATTGGCTTCTTTAAAATGATTGGTAAGTGGTCTATGGTTGATGTTTTCGTTGTTGCTATCTTGCTTGTTTTCTTATCTGCTAATAAAGGTGATATTAGTAAAGCTGAAGTTGAAGTTGGTATTTATATTTTCCTTATGTATGTTATCGCCTCTATGTTCATTAGTCTCTCTGCAGATAAAATGATTCAGAATATTAAAAAATAATTTTAGTATTCTTTAACTTTTTGTTTATAGTATCCTTCTTCTATCTTCTCCTCTTTACTTCTATCTTCCAATCTATCTTTATTTAATTTATTCCAAATCTCTTTTTTATTTTGTTTATCGAGTCTCTCCTTATTCAATACTTTCCATATCTCTTCTTTCTCTTGTCTTATTAATCTTTCTTTATTTATCTTTTCCAATATCTCTTTTTTTTCTTCTTCACTTATTGCCATAATAGATTCCCCCTTTAAACTTTTAAAATCTATTATAACAAAAGATTATCCCTCTAAGTATATTTTCCTATTAGGAACAGAACCGTAGAAAAATCTACAATTCTTGTTTCACTTTATTTAATACATCCATATATCCTTGCTTTATTTTTGCAGCGACTTCTTTATTTATATCCCTAACAAAACTATACTCTGATGTATTCTTATAATATAATCTTAATGAATCCTGACTATATTCTATATTTCTAATTTCCATTAAATTTATAATCTCATGCCCAATATTTAAACAGACACCTTCAATAACAAACCCTTTACTCTCTTCCTCTTTTGGAAATTTATCTTTATACTCCTCTTTCATCTTAACTATTAATTTCTCATTGTCGTTATGTTCAAGATATTCAATGACATTCTTTGTCATCTGCTTTTTATAGACATTAAACTGACCATCCAATAAATCTTCATACATTACTTGAGAATTATTAAGATCTTTATTAAGCAATTTATATATTTCCTCTTTCTTAAAAGAATCATAATCAACATAACCACTAGAGGTTATTCTCATTCTTTTATTATCAATATAGGCATACATCTCTTTTCTTGATATATGATAAAACAAATATACATCTTTATAATTCATCTCTTTAAAATAATCAATACTATCAAATACTTTACACAATATATCTATTTTTTCTTTATTAAAAAAATATTCATTTAACTTTGTTGCTTTTTTGATATCAAAGTTATTATAAACAAACAGACCATCCTCTTTTAATTCATAATAAACTTTAAAGCCATCTTTTTGAATAATTATCTTTTCAGAAAACATTCCAGTTACACTATATACGTTATACATATCACTCCTTTAATTTTTAATTTGTAGGATTCTTTTTAAAGAAAACCAATATCTTGTTATAGATGGTTTTTAACAAAACCATATGTTCTTACCATTATATTTTATACTAAAATAAAATTAATAATAGAACTAAGAAGATTTCTTTGAAAATATTCAACTACATTTAATCCCCTTTATGATATACTCTTATTATATAAACATAAGGACACAAATATGATTCAAGATAAATTAGGTAATGAAATCTTTATTGGAGACACCATGGTATTCTCTGCTGGCAAGTCTATTGAATTATATGAAGTTTTAAAACTTAAAGAAGATACCCGAAATTCAGCTTGGTCTAAAGTTTTTGTAAATGTTGGTTCTTCTAAAAAATGGAAAGAGGCTGTTAATGGCCTAAAACATAACATTACTATCTAACGCCTTCATTTTATAAATAACTTTCAATATATCGCGTGTCTGTTATCAATTATATACTATCTATCTCGATCTTATTCCATTATTCTTATGGCCTATATTAATAATATACTTAAATGATTACCTTATTAAATATTAAAAACACCTTTTATTTTCAAAAAAGAGGTCCTTACCTTACTTATATTTAAATAACTATATTACAATACCTTTTAACATAAACAGTTAACCACCTATATACAAAAAAGAGGTCCTTACTTTATAAAATTTTATTTATTTTAAATATACCTTGATATCTTATAGACATACCCCAAACAATTAACTACATAGATTCTATTTGTATATAGAGAGAACATAAGATAATACATAGAGACAACATTACAAGAATATGAACAGGAACATAATATAATACTAAGAAGAGAGTAGACAATAGAATCAAGTATATATTTATATAAATAAAAAACAAATCTAAGTAAGCTAAGGTTATTTAATAATAGTCTATGTTAAACCCGAGTTTAATAATCTAACTTTGTTTTTAAATATAGTTTTAGTTTCCTCGTTTCTTTTCTGTCTCTTTTCTCTTTTCTCTTTTCTCTTTTATTTATTATTTTATTTATTATTTTATTATTTATTTTATTATTTATTTTATTATTTATTTTATTATTTATTCACGTTGTTCATCGTTGCAAATCACTTTTTGTTTTTTTCCTTTTTTCTGGATGTGGGATATTTAT
>Ga0256824_10000759_pt1 | contig 12573 bp, 17 predicted proteins | sample CV67metaG_FD_191570 | JGI IMG/M metagenome (GOLD analysis project Ga0256824, IMG submission 191570) | Hydrothermal vent microbial communities from East Pacific Rise, Pacific Ocean - CV67 | ecosystem: Environmental > Aquatic > Marine > Hydrothermal vents | place: Pacific Ocean: East Pacific Rise...
TAATGTAGTCTTAGAGTGTGTAGCCTGTATGCCTAGTGCTAACTTCGATGCACTAGACATTTCTGAAGGTATGTTAGCTAAAGCAACTCAGAATGCTAAAGAGCAGAACCTAAGTAACATAGACTTTCATCTGCAAGACATTACTCAAATGGATTTGGATAAAAAGTATGATGTGATTACTTGTGCGTATGCACTTTTTTTCTTGCCTGATGCACACAAGGTACTAGCTTTGTTAGTGGATTTACTCAAAACTGATGGCATCGTAGTCTTTACAAGTTTCACAGCTCAAGCCTTTAGCCCATCCAATGAGATACTGCTACCACTTCTTAGAAAATATGGTTCTAAGTCTGCACAGGAGTACGATATGGATAAGTGGGAGAACTTGAAGCAAGTTAAAGACATAGAGTATCTATGTGAGTTGGCAGAAGTCAATGCTCCAGAGATACAGAGTAAAACCATACGCTATGGCATGAACCTAGATGAGTGGTGGGAACTGCTGAACAATACTGGCTATAAGGGTATGCTTATGGAACTAAGTTCTGAAGATTATGAGCATGTGAAAAATGAGTACTATGAAGCCATGTATAAATATGCCGATATGGATGGAGAGGTTGAATTGGTGGCTGATAGTTACTTTGTGGTGATAAAAGGATAAAGTATGAAGCGATGTGATTGGGCAAATGGAAATATAAGGGAATAACTATACAAAATTATTGGGAAAAAGCCTCAGAAATACCTGCTAGTACAGGGCTATCAGATACTATGAGTAAGACTATGAAAAAAAGAGGTTTCAAATTTCTAGGTACTACAATTTGTTATGCATTTATGCAAGCTACAGGGATGGTAAACGACCATTTGGTAGATTGTTTTTGTTATGATAGAGATTAAACTATGACTTTCAAACAATTAGACAAATACCTCCTCTCGAAACAAGGTGTAACCTACGACTACCCTTTTGATGAAGAGGTACGTGTGTACCGTATAGCCGAGAAGATGTTTGCACTTACCAAAGAAGTACATCCACTAGAAGTAAACCTCAAATGTGAGCCTATTTATGCACTAGAACTTCGTAGCATTTATGAAGGTGTAAGAGCTGGGTACCACATGAGTAAAAAGCACTGGAATACCGTAACCTTGGAAGACTCCGATGTGGATGAAGAGAGTATCAAAGAACTTATAGACCATTCATATGAGCTTGTGTACAAGAGCTTTACGAAGAAGAAACGAGAGGCTTTGGGCTAAACGTTAGAATATTACGTTACAATTATCTTATGAATTTTTTACTTGACTCTTTTGACTCAGAATTGGTATATGTGGTGAGTGTGTGTTGTGTCATATTGCTTGTGGTGGTAGGTGGTTATGTGTATATGTTTTTACTCATTATGAAAAGTGACCCTAGAGAACGTGAGTTTAGAAAAAACCACGGCTGGGACAATACACTTATCCCACATAAATACAAAGATGAATAGGCAAATAACCCTCATACGTCATGCTAAAGTAGACATTGACAACTCCCAAAAGATAGACGCTCACTCACTCCCAAAATGGGTAGAAGAGTACGACACTGCACCCATACACACTGAAAGCTTACCTACCCAAGAAATTATTGTGCTTGTACAAAGTGCTGATGTAGTACTGGCAAGTACACTAAGCCGTGCTAGTGACTCTGCTAAAGTGTTGGGTGTAGAGGTACATGAGAAAAATGAACTTTTTAACGAAGCAGACATCCCCAAAGTAAACATTCCGTATGTGAAGCTCAAACCTAAGAGTTGGCTAGTCATACTTAGGCTCATGTTACTCTTAGGATTAGGCAAAAAAGACACTTCTCTTAAAGCATCTAAAGCCCAAGCAAAAGAAGCCGCCAAAAGGCTAGTTGAACTCTCAAAAGAACATGAACATATTGTACTTGTAGGACATGGAGGGATGAACTGGCTCATAGGGAAAGTACTTGTGAAGGTAGGTTGGAAGTTAGAGGGTAAGGGGTCACATGAGAACTGGGGTGTGACGGTGTTTAAGCAATGAAAGATGTATAAAAATTTGATTTTTAGTAGAGATTTTGATATACTTAAAACAATAAAGTAAAAGGATTTTCATGACTGCAAAGATGAATCAAGTAATGAGTGAACTAGAGACATTGAGCGCATCTGAAAAAGGTATGATTGCTCAGTACCTTATAGCTTCACTAGACAATAGAGAAGATAAAAATTCAACAGAACAATGGGCAGAACTTTCAAAAAATAGATATGAATCGTTGGTATCTGGTGAAGTCCAACCCGTGTCTTGGGATAAAATAAAGCAAAATATTTTAGGTTAATTTTAAGACTATTTTGAAGGTATTGGATGCGTTTGGTGTGCAGTTGAAAGCAATGTAATTCGTAGGGTGGATTTTCAACCCACCACGTAGGGAAATTTGCATACGGTCACACTTTCGCCGTAAGGGTTAATATATGAGATTTGTTGCTTTTTTGTTTATAAAAGTGAAGTATGAATTCCCACCGAGGACGGATGGGAACTAGAGAAGTTTGAGACTATTGTGAAGGTTTTGGATGCGTTTGGAGTTAGGTTGAAGGCTGTATAAATTTTTTAATCTCATAGGTTAATATATTTGTAGGGTGTTGTCCCACGACAACACCAATAGCTTGAAATAGATGAAACAATATTTTATGCATATGAAGTTTTGGTGTTGTGAGGGCACAACACCCTACGAAAATTTATAGGTTTCCGTAGGGTGGGTCATACCCACCATGTAGAGTAATTTGCATACAGTCACACTTTCGCCGTAAGGGTTGATATATGAGATTTGTTGCTTTTTTGTTTATAAAATGAAATATGAATTCCCACCGAGGACGGATGGGAACTAGAGAAGTTTGAGAAGTTTGAGACGATTGTGAAGGTTATGGATACGTTTGGGATTAGGTTGAAGACTGTGTAATAACTGTAGGGTTGGCTTCAGCCGACCATAAAATTGAGTCAATTTTAATGAGAAAGTTCTATTTTTAATACATTTCTTATGATTTGGTCGGCTAAAGCCAACCCTACAACAAAAATGCATAAGTTCTTTCACAGGCTCACAACGTGGGAACCAGAAAGCCTCTTTCCCCAGTTGAAGGAAAAGAGCTAAATTTGTTCTGTATTTTTACATTTTGGATATGTACTACAACCTAAAAATTCTTCACCTGTTTTTTTATTACGTCTTTCAATCATAACACTACCACAGCGTTTACAAATAATTTTTGGATCACTTATATGAATACTTGATGAATTCTTTTTAAGAGATGAAACATGCGCTTTCTTTGTTTTTCTCCCTTTTTCTAAACTATTGTTTTTTAATCTATTGATAATTTTATTAACTTCTAGTGTCGAAAAAATAGACTGTCTAAATGATTTGATATAATTAATATATTTTCCACCTATAAAAACATTACTTGGCATATTCGTTTTAAATTCACATTCTCCTACAAATGTTACGATAGAATGAATATTTTTTTCAAAACCTAATACTTCTTCTAATGCTTTTGTATGTTTATAATTTTGATGTAATGGATTTTGGAAAGTATGTTTTTTACCATAGATATTTTGAGTCCAATTTTTTTGTTCCTTTGAACCAAAAATCCATCCTTTCATATTTTTAGTTTCAATAACAAAAATACCAAATTTAGAAACTAAAATATGGTCTATCTGTGTAGTTGTATCATCATTCATCTTTATCGTGATGTCTTTTAGTGCAGTATAAATAGATTTATCTAATCTTATACTATTTGTAGCATTAACCATAGCCTCTCCAGCTTTACCTTTAAAGTATGGAGATTTTAGAAATGCAATAATTACCATTATGGGAAAGATATACCATATCTGCGAAAATATTGAGAATAGAATTGAAGAAGTATCTAGCATTTTTAAATCCTTAAATAGATGATTATATAGTGAATAATATACTTAAAAAAAGTCAAAATATGTCAATATCACATCCACTTCTTAGTCCGACTCGTAGCCTTAGCCTCCAAAGGGTCATCAGGCCAGTAGTGTCTTTTGTACTTCCCTCTTAAGTCTTTCTTCACATCTGCATACGTATTTGCCCAGAAGCTTTGTAAGTCTTGCGTTATTTGCATGGGTTTATGGGCTGGGGAGAGTAGGTGTAGCATGAGTTTTACTTTACCGTTTAGTACGCTTGGTGTTTCTTGTGTGCCGAACATCTCTTGTAGGCGTACTGCCAAGATGGGTTGGGTTGGGTCGGCGTAGTCTATGGCTATGTTTGAACCTGAGGCTACCTTTAGTTTGGCAGGGGCTTGTGTGTCTAGTACTTGTGTTTGTTGGTAGTCTAACAGACCTAGTAGTATGTTGTGTAGGTTTAGCCCTTTACAGGCTTTGAGTGATGTGATGTTGCCTAGGTAGGGTGCTAGCCATACATCCATGTTTTCTAGTAGGTAGTTGTCTGAAAAGTCGGGGAAGTCTAAGCCGTGATGCGTGAGGAAATTTACTCTTTGTCTGAGTGCCAAGGCTTCATTACTCCACTGTAAGGCATCTAATCCTAACTCTTCGAGTTCTTCTATGAGGACTTCTGCTACCTTGTCTGCTGAGGGGCTTTTTACGGCTATGCTTTTAAGTGTAATGGCTCCTAGCTTAGTGACACGTCTTGCCTCTACACGTTCTTGCTCTTCGTTCCATGTGACATCTTCGTGCGTTTGCAGTTGTTCACCCAAATACTCTTCTATCTGTGCATGGCTTATGGCTATGGCTTTGTAGATGCTAGCATTGGTTTGCTTGGCATCCACATCTGCAATGACTAAAAAGCCTGTGTTAAAAAGCTCGTCTTGTTGGTGGAGGACTGCACCTTTGCCGTTGGCTAGTAAATAGGTACTACTCTTGTCTCCGCGTAGTTTAGCTATGCGGTCTGGGTAGGCGAAGGCTAGGAGTACACCCAATAGTTCTAGGTCTATGTTTTTTTGGTCGGCTGAAGCCAACCCTACGATGCGTTTTGCGTTTGCTAATAGGTTCTTGCACTGAGATAGGTTGATGTTTTGGGTATTGATGCTGTGTTGTGTACGGATGTCATGCAGTACTGAGACACGTTCACGTAAGTCTGACGAGCCAAAGGACTGACGGTAGATGTCTTTTTCGCTGATGAGTACTGCCAAGAGTGAGGCTTCATAAGAGAGGTCTAGCTCTTTGGCTTTGAGCATCATGTGGGCTAGTCGTGGGTGCATGGGGTACTTTGCCATAGCCTTACCATGGGCTGTGATGCTAGCGTTTTTGTCTAACGCTCCCAAGTCCGTGAGTAGTGTCTTGGCATGGTGTAAAGACGTGGGGGGAGGTAAGTCCATCCAAGAAAGTTGGCTTATGTCGTCGCATCCCCAAAGGGCTAGTTCTATCATGAGTTGGCTTAGGTCGGCACTAAGTATCTCAGGGGTGTCGTGTTTTAGGAGTATCTTTGACTTGTGCCAAAGGTGGTACGCCTTACCTGCTGACGTTCGTCCTGCACGTCCTGCTCTTTGGGTGGCTGAGTCTTGTGAGATGTGCTGAGACTCTAACTTATTCATGCCAGAAAAGGGGCTAAACACAGAGACATTGTGCAGTCCAGAGTCTATGACTACTTTGATGCCTTCTATGGTAAGGGATGTTTGTGCGATGTTAGTGGCAAGGACTATTTTCCTCATGCCTTTGGGTGGGGCTTTTATGGCTCTGTCTTGTGCCTCTTTGCTTAGGTTACCGTAGAGTGTGGAGATGTAGACATCTTTTAGGGTGTGTGAGAGTAGGAGCTTTTCTACCTTCTTTATCTCGCCTACACCTGAAAGAAAGACAAGGATGTTACCTTCTTCTTCACTTAGGAGTTTAACTATGAGTCTGTAGATGTAGCTTGGTAGTTCTTTTTTGCTAGGTTGGGCTGTGGTGGTAGGTAAAAACACAGACTCTACAGGGTATGCACGTCCTTCAGAAGTAATGATGGGTGCATTGTCTAGCACTTTAGAGATGCCCGTGGTGTTGAGTGTAGCAGACATGACAAGTACTTTTAAGTCTTCACGTAGCACAGACTGTGACTCTAGCGTCAAAGCAAGAGATAAGTCCGCGTGAAGTGAACGTTCATGAAACTCATCGAAGATGACGAGTGCAACGTCTTCTAAGCTAGGGTCAGATTGGAGCTTACGTGTGAGTATGCCCTCTGTGACTATGAGTATGCGTGTTTTTTTACTATGCACTGAGTCCATCTTCACTTGATACCCTACAGTCTCTCCCACCTTTTCGCCCAACATCTCTGCCATACGAGCAGCAGACGAACGCACAGCCAAACGCCTTGGCTCAAGCATGAGTATCTTCTTGCCTTCTAGCCAAGGTTCATCTAGTAGAGCTAGTGGTAGAGCGGTTGTTTTACCTGCTCCTGGCGGTGCTTGGAGTACGAGTCTAGTGTGGCTGTTTAGTTTCTCTATGACTTCAGGGAGGACTTGGTGTATGGGTAGGGTAATCATAAGTAGGATTATACTTAAAAGTTTTGCTACAATAGTTTATGCAAAAATATTTGGAAGCCACAGACATCATAGACTACCACGATGAAAACATCCAAGCTTTAGCCAAACAACTTTCACTTGGTACTACTGATGATGAAGTCATAGCTAAAAACTGTTACGAGTGGGTACGAGATAACATACACCATTCAGGTGACTACAAAGATGACATCACTACAGTTACAGCCTCTGAGGTACTCAAACATGGTACAGGGTGGTGTTATGCAAAAGTGCAGCTACTTGCAGCACTATTACGAGTGAATGGTATACCTACTGGGTTTTGTTATCAGCGTTTGTCTTGTTCTGAGTGTAAGCCAGACATCTATTGTTTACATGGTCTCAACTGGGTATATATTAAAAAATATGGATGGTACAAGGTTGATGTAAGAGGGAACAAAGAGGGAGTAGATGCACAGTTTACGCCTCCGCATGAACAGTTGGCTTTTGCCTTAGGTGAACATGAGTTTGACTTGAATGATAACTTAACAGAGCCACTAAACGTGGTAGTAGAAACATTAAAAAAGTATAAGGGTTATGAAGAGATAATATGCCATTTCCCAGATATAAAAAAGGAGATAGTATGAGTGATAAAATAGATTTGAGTAAAGAAGATTTCTCTTTTGTGTGTCCTATGAAGCAATCAGAGATGATAGAAGTTGAGGGTGGATTTTTTTGTGATAAATGTGAAGAGAAAGTGCATGATGTAGTCATATGAGTAAGAGTAAGTATGAGACACTTCTTCAGTCTAAAGAAAATGTCTGTGTGACTTTTAAAAGAGTACTAGCAAGCAGTTTGGCTTTTGGTTTAGTAGCCTGTGCAGAACCTAAGTCACCCAAGCCTATACTCATGGGTAAGATAGCACCCAATAGAGCATGCCAAACAAAACCTATAAAACCACCAAAAGACAATAAGCTTTCACCCTATAAAGCTATAGATACCAATAAAACAGTAGAAATAGCTGGTGGTATTATGATGCCTAAGTCATTAGAAAAGAAGAGAAAGTAATGCCAAACATCAAAAAAGTAGACATAAGTTCTAAGACTATACAAGGCTTACAAGTACGAACAAAAAACACAGATGAGATGAACCCAGAGACACAAAAGATAGCACCATTATGGGGACGTTTTTTTAATGAAGTACTACCCACTTTAGATGAGGGTGCTATGGTGTATGGTGTGTACCATAACTATGAGTCTGATGCAGGTGGAGAGTATGATGTACTTGTGGGTGCAGATGCTATTCATGTAACAGATGAGATGAAGTCTGTAGACCTTCAGGCAGGGAAGTATCTTATGTTTCCTGTAAAGGGTGAGTTACCACAAGCTATCATAAATACATGGATACAAGTATGGGCATACTTTGAAGACCCTAGCATCGATGAAAGACGCGCCTATGAGACAGACTTTGAACTGTACAAATCTGCTGATGAAGTGGAGATATACATAGGGGTGAATTATCTTTAAAAAAAATAAATTACTGTATCTACTTTTATTTGTGCTGACGCTATTTATGCTTGTTGTTGTGGCTGGTATTTATAAGTTCAACTTTACAGATGATGATTTGTATATAGAAGTCAATGGCACCATAGTACCTTACGGGAATCACTAAAAGTACTATAAAATATAGAAGGAAAGCCTAATGCATATACCTCAAGTCATTTCTCCACACAGGATGATGGAAATGTAGCCTGTGGTCACAGGTATTTGAGACTACAGAGGCATCAAAGGTTATGGTACCTATAGTTTGCCACTCTTTTTTATGATTTTTTTCTACACTTGCAACTTCAATATTAAAAAATATTTTTTTATCTTTATTTAGAGTAAACTCATCTCTAAAATCTTGGGCATCTACGCTCTGCCCACTTTTAGCAGATATCTTTATCCACTTTGGTGTGATGATGTTGCTTTTGTCTTTCTCTCCTAGTTCTGAGATTTCATAGAGTTGTCGTATGCCTGAGTGACTGTCTGCGTCACTAAAGGCTTTAGCGACTTTGAGGGCATAGAGCATGTTTTTGAGTACTGCACTTGTGGTGGTGACACTGGGTTCGTTGGTCATGGCTACATCGGTGTAGTGTAGGGCATCTGTACCACCTAAGTCGTCTATGGCAAAAAAGTTTGCTGTATGCTCTTTATTACTCTTTTTTACGTTGGTAGTAGGGAAGAGTTTACCCGCAAAGCCAAAGGCACGGATGTCACCTCTTTTGGTCTTAGACAATGCAGTAGAAGCACGTGCGATGATGAGGGCTTTAGAGTGCTGTTTGAAGTACCCACTGTAGGGATTGGCTTTGTCTATGTGCCAGACTCCTTTGAGGCATACACCATTGGGGTGGGCAAGTTTATCAAAGGGTTCTATGATGTCTCTACGGTCTGCTAGCGTACGCTTGGCATCATTAAAGATGATGTTTTTACTAAAGGTAAAGAGTTTTCCAAAGGTGACAGTGTTTTGTGGTAAGGTACTTAATGGGTCAGAAGTAACTTCACGCCATACGTCTTGGAAAGAGTGCTGTGTATAGGTCACTTTGGTATCTTCGGTTTTTAGCGTCAACTCTTTGGTACATCCATAGGTAGGTAAAAGTATAAGTAGTAAATATAAAGCTTTCATGACAGCTCCTAGTACTTCTAGTATAGCTTAAATATCTGTTTACCTTTTAATGATGAATCGTCAACATCAACTTAAAAAGAAACGCAATGTTAGGGATGTCTGAGAAGGTATGGCTGATGAGTGGTAATTGTAATCCCAGACATGATGCCAAGTGTGGCTACCATGAGGAGGGTTATTTGTAGGTTTTTGTTTGTGTTTTGCATGGAGGTATGATACTTCTATATAGTTTGAATAATAGAAAATATGTCAATATGAAATATTTTCTATGAAATGTCATTTTATTGATTATAATGTTTCTATATTTTATAGGAGTATCTTATGGATAAGTTAGTTGCACAAGGTGAAGTCAGTTCAAGGATTTTGACACTTCGTAGTAAACAGATAATGTTAGATAGAGATTTAGCAGAACTTTATGGAGTAGAAACTAAATATCTAAAAAGACAAGTTCAAAGAAATATTGAACGATTTGATGAAGATGACTTTATGTTTATCACTACAAAAGAAGAGTTTGAAATTTTGCGGAGCCAAATTGGCACCGCAAAATTTGCTAAAACCAGAGCATTACCCTATGCCTTTACGGAACAAGGTATCTATATGTTAGCTACAGTTATCAATAGTCCTACCGCGATACTTGTAAGTAAAAACATTATGAGGACTTTTACAAAACTTAGAGAGTTTTCTAAGCACTATAATGCTTTAGCCAAGCAACTTATAGAGATAGACAGAAAGCATGAAAAACAATATAAAGAACTCAAAAAGGCTCTTGATGAGTTGATAAATAGTTCGGATATAGTTGATGCGAAGGTAATGGGATTTTTGAAATAAAATGTTTTGGGATGTTTGAAAATATGGCATATTGACATATTTTTTTTACTATGTTAAAATAATCTATAATCATTTGCAAAGGACTAAGATATATGTATTTACAATTATTAGACGCAATATTATTATGATTGAATTATCTTCAGATGACTTTTTAAATTTTATGTTAGAAATAACTGATAATATTCATACGAATACAAATGATTCAGTGCAAAAATTATTGCATAGTCTTGATATACAGAGTAGTTATTGTCATTATAATATTGATACTAATTGTATGGCTGATTACGGTGCTTCAAATAGAAAGTCTTTGCTTACTAAAACAATGTTAATACTAATAAGACAATTCTATATTGATATTTTACGTAGGTTAAAATTATTTTATGAAACTTTATATAAAATAATATATAGCAGTGGTATTTTACCTTCATATCTTTTACTTATTTATTTACAAATACTTTTTAAAAATACATTTAAGCAAAACTATTCTTCCAAATCTTATTAATTCCTTTAATATTTAAACTAAATTAAGCTCTTAATTAATATTTAGATATAAGGAATTTAAAATGAAAATAATTGACATAATTTACAAAAGTGTTAGAATCTTATATATGATTGTAGTCATGATAATACTACTTAATTCAACTTTTTAGTATTAGTATAGGTATCAATATGGTACCTATCGTTAGTTCATATAATTTATAACATCTAGATTCGAACAATCAATTAACTTAACATATTCTATATAACAATAAACCCCATACACTATAACACCACCCATGAAACAAAACACAGCACTAACCATACTAAAATCAGGTAAAAACATTTTCATCACGGGGTCGGAAGGTACGGGCAAGACGTACTTACTTAACCTCTAAACCCAATTATCCAAACCAAGCCCAACAACCCTCTCAAACTCTTTTGTATTATTTGTAACTACAGTCATATCAAGAGACAATGCATGACCTGCTATTTGCATGTCCATATTGCCGATGATTTGTCCTTTTTTCTCTAAATCTGCTCGTATCTTGCCGTAGGCTAGGGCAGCACTGTAGTCATAGTCTACTATGTCAAAGGGCATTAAAAAATGCTCTAATGCTTGGAGGTTTTTAGCCGTATGTTGGCTTTTGTATGCACCATACATGAGTTCGGAAACGGTGATACTAGAGATACAGAGTTCACCTATCTCAAAGGATTCAAACTTCTCTTTGACACTTTGAGGTTTGTTTTTAATGATGTAGATACAAATATTTGTATCTAACATGAGTCTTTTCAAAACAATTCCTCACGCTCTTGGGTTGGTTGTGTGCGTGTTTGCATGAAGTCATCAGAAAACCCATCGAGATTGTCGTACATCTTACCCCAGACACTTTTGTCTGATTTGGGTATGAGTACTACCATGCCGTTTACTTTCTTTATAAAGACTTCTTTGAGATTGTCAAATCTAAACTCTTTAGGCAAACGCACTGCCTGACTCTGACCATTTTGAAATAGCTTTGCTGTAGTCATCATATGCTCCTTTAATTAAATATATATTATTAAGTATATACTATTTTCATAGCTTTGTCAATATATCTAAACGCTATAATACCACCCATGAAACAAAACACAGCACTCAACATACTAAAATCAGGCAAAAACGTCTTCATCTTGTACATGATGTATAAGAGCTAGTTCAGCGTTTTTTAGTGTTTGTTTTACTTGTTGTAGAGTAACAGTAGGGAAGTCTTCTAAAAAGTGAGTAATAGTCTCACCCTCTACAAGATAATCAAATAGATTTTGTATTGGGACTCTTGTATTTTGAAATACAGATATGCCATTTAAAGTCTTTTTATCACTTTTTATATGTGTCATGTGTATTGTTTTGGCTTTTATTCTTCAGACAATTTCTCTACAGCATACCACAATACAAAAAGTGTGCCTACTGCCATGGCAGTAATAGCTATAAGTGCTAAATCCATTACAAATCCTTTATTTCTTTTGTTTTTGCAGATATTTTACGAATAATTAATACGATGGTTAATAGTAAAACAAAGACAAAAATCGTACCAACCCAAAAAAGATAGTCAATTTTTTCTGCATCATATCTTTTAATTAAACTTCCTATGAGTATGACTAAAATACCAAAATTGATACTCATAGCTACTCTTAATGTATTTAATATTTCTTTGACTTCGTCTATATGGCTCATATGATGATTATAACAAAATAATGATGATTTTCCAACTAGCTAAGCTATAATACCACCCATGAAACAAAACACAGCACTCAACATACTAAAATCAGGCAAAAATGTCTTTATCACGGGGTCTGCAGGTACGGGTAAGACGTACTTGCTTAACCTCTATACACAGTACTTAAAAGAGCGTAGGGTATACCCGACTGTAGTGGCTCCTACGGGGATAGCGGCTTCACATTTGGGTGGGCAGACGATACATTCGTTTTTTGCTTTGGGCATACGTGAGAACATAGACGAGGGGTATGTAGACTTTTTGCTAGACAAGAAGTACCTACAGACACGCTTTAGGAAGCTAAAACTACTCATCATCGACGAGATATCTATGGTTTCTCCTGAGCTGTTCTCTGCTATGGACTTAGTGTTGCGTGGGTTTAAGGGGACAGATGCTCCTTTTGGTGGGGTGCAAGTAGTCAT
>Ga0256824_10000760_pt1 | contig 12566 bp, 12 predicted proteins | sample CV67metaG_FD_191570 | JGI IMG/M metagenome (GOLD analysis project Ga0256824, IMG submission 191570) | Hydrothermal vent microbial communities from East Pacific Rise, Pacific Ocean - CV67 | ecosystem: Environmental > Aquatic > Marine > Hydrothermal vents | place: Pacific Ocean: East Pacific Rise...
TTTTTTTCTATTATTGAGATTGTTGATGGAGAGGTTAAGTATAAACTCAATAGGATTCACAAGTTTCATAGCTAATTAGAGATCTTGCAAAACTAGGAAATGACAGCTTTAGCCTTTGACTCCAAAGAGTTTTGCAAGATATCTATTTAATTTAAAACCATTTAAAAGGAGAAACATGACCATAAAAGCCCATGCAAAAATCAATACTTTTCTTAAGATAACAGGACATAAAAACGGTTATCATACCCTTATTTCACGCTTTGTAAAAGTACCTCATCTCTACGATACAATCTATTTTGTACCTCAGGAGTGCCAAAATTTTACCATTGAAGGTTGTGGAGATGTTCCTCTGGAAGAGAATACTATCTACAAATCATTTCTAGCAATGAATCAAGATAATAAGTTCTTTAAACATCATAAAATTGTTGTTGAAAAAAAGATTCCCTCAGGTGCAGGTTTGGGTGGTGGAAGCTCCGATGCGGGTGCTTTTATGCGTCTTTTTAATCAGGTATGTAATCTTGGCATAGATACCCCTACCCTTGCAAAAATGGGTTCTACTGTGGGTGCAGATATTCCTTTTTTTGTCTATGATTATGATGTTGCAAATGTTAGTGGATTTGGTGAGATTGTTGAGCCTTTTGAAGAGGATCCTTTTGAAATCGAACTTTATATGCCCAACCTTCATTGTGATACCCCATTGGTCTACAAAACATTCAAGAAAAATTTATTAGATTTAATTAAACCGACAACCTTTAAAGAGTGGGTGAACTTATCTTCTAAAGAGGTTTTGAACCGTGCTGATGCTATAATGGCGAATGATCTGTACAACGCTTCACTAATCGCCTATCCCCAATTAAAACAAGTTGCTAAAGAGGGATGGTATTTTTCAGGAAGTGGTAGTACATTTTTTAAAATTCAATAAAGAAGTCAAACCATGATAAAACAGCGTATTATATTACTTTTAATACTTTTTATATCGGTAGGATGTGCCGATACAACAACAGAAACCAGCAATAAAATCATAGAGTACCATAAAACAATTACCACCAAATATAACAATAAGATGGGTGTCAGTATCTATTATCAAACCGAGCATATAAAGAAGCCGACGATATACTTTTTAAGTGCTTCAGTAAGTGATCGAAAACACTACGCACATATCTTTAAATATCTTGTCAAACAGGGTTATGTAGTTGTTGGATTATCAACAGAAAGTTTTGCTTCAGATTATATTATGAATCACTTCTATGATGCCATACAGTTTGCAAGAAAAATATGCAAAAAAAGAGGCATCAGCGATGAGACACGAATAGGATTAACAGGTCACTCCTCTGGAGCAGGTATACTCTCTAGTTTGGGTTATAAAATTTTTACAGAAGATAAACTTGGTTCGAATGGTCGCTTTATTTGGGGGGCTTCACCATGGATTGATTTTCAGTATAAAAACAGTATGACACTTCCTAAAGATACAAATTTTGTTACTGTTTTATATGAAGATGACTACTCAACAGATCCAAGAATATACTTAGATATGTACAAGCAGACAGATGTTAACCATAAAACCTTTATTATGGTAAAAAAAGGGGGTAATCACCAAACGCTCTTCTACAACCGTCCCAAAAAATTGGTCTATGAAGGGGTCTATAAACCAATCAGAGATTTGGCAATATATAGCTTTAAAAAGAAGAATAAATCTGCTATTTTCCCTACAAAAACTCTCCATAAGCCGTATGTTGATATTACCGCAGAAAATCAGCTACCAAGCGATGAAACATATCAAGATATGCTGGGAAAATTCAAATGGTCTCAAAGCTCTTTTGGGTGCAAACCAACATCAAACTATGCACCAAATCCTCGTGAGAAGGAGTGTCTTAACTATACCAATAGATAAGCAAACTCCTCCACCCAATCTTCCCAAACAACAGAGCCTTCAAGATTGATCTGGTTCTGTTGCATATCTTTTACTAACATCACCGAAAACTCTTTGGGTAAAGTAAATGAAAACTTCAATGCATAATCAATCTTATCATTACTAGGATTCTGTTTAATATTGGTAATAATCCCTGCAATTAAAGCAAATAAGAGTTGACTATCATGTTCTACTTCCAGCAATACACCTGCCAAAAGCTTCTCAATATTAGGCAGTCGGTGCATCACCTTTCTAAAACTTAAAAAAGCAGTTGCACTCTCACTTCCTACAGCTCCAGAGATGACATCCATCAGTAAACTAGCCTCTATACCTGAATCCAAAACTCTATCTACATACTCCCAAGAGCGTGGTGTGGGGAATGACTTTTCATTTTTTGCAGGATCAAAAGCAAACAGTTTGGTCGAATCATAATGCAAAAAAGCGATAATCGTGCTATCGATTCCAGTGGCATACGCCCACCCTTTCCAATCTTCAAAACTCACCTCCATATTTAAGTGTACAAAACGGTTTGCCAGAGGTGGTGGCATTCGATAAACAACACCACGATCACTCTCATTGTTTCCAGCAGCCACAATACTCCACCCTTTTGGAAGTTCATAATCTCCAACTTTTCGATCAAGTACCAACTGATAAGCTGATGCTTGAACCGAAGGAGGTGCGGTGTTGATCTCATCCAAAAATAAAACCCCTTTTGAAGAGGGATCTTTGGGAAGGAAATTGGGGCTTGCCCACACTGCTTCGTGATTCTCACTATCAAAAAATGGAATCCCTTTTAAATCAGTTGGATCGAGTAGAGATAAGCGTAAATCAATAAATGCCAATCCCTTATCCACTGCAATCTGCTTAATAATAGAGGATTTTCCAATACCAGGACTTCCCCATACAAAAACAGGGATTTTTGACTCTATTAATTTGTCTAAACTTCTACTTATATCTTCTGCTTTCATCTTTTATCTCCTACGGTTCTCTGAAACAGAACCTATAATTTTCAAATTTTTAATATGAACCAAAACCATATTTTTTCATAATTATCTCCAGTACAGGCTTCTGATAAGCTCCCTCATGGCGTAATACTTCGTTGCCGTTAGCATCAAAAAAGATCTGTACAGGCATCAATTTCAATCTATATTTATCACGTAAAATGAGTCGCTCTTTCTGACCATCAACAGAATATATCTGATACTCAGGGTGCTTATTCAACATTTCAGCAAAAAGTTTTGACATTGACAAACATGAGTAACAGTGACTCATTCCAAAAGCGATAATGGTAGGTTTACCATTTCCTATTTTATCTTTTATATTCGCATATTTTTGAACTTCTAAAGTTTTAATATCGATCATCACTTCTCATTCCAACATGTGCCGAATTGACACTTGCTAAATAGGTCTCATTTTTGGTCATCAACATAATAAGCTCTGTATTTAAAGCAAACTGCTCAAGGTAAATCAGTTTTGTTGAAGGATTCACAGCTAAAGCACAGTTAAAAATATGAATATCTCTCTGACACAACGCTTCTAAAATTGCTTCTGGAGTTGTAGGATTAGAGGCAATATTAAGGATGAGATCCTCTTGATTGATACTGTAAAACTTCTCTAAAAGAGTCGGATCTAAATTAGGATTAACGCTCAATGCCAGAGCAAACTCATCACCATAGATCTCATACAAGCGATCTAACTGTAGACGATCTAGAAGCTTATTTGAGGCAAGTTTCTGATCTAGACGCTTATTTAAACCCATAAGATCTTCAATCACCTCGGATATATGCTCATTTTCTCCTATAAATTCAAAAAACTTCTCATCCAGATTGGCATCTAGAACCAATTGGAGCCTTGAGGTGGTTAGTTTTTGAAACGTTAAGAGTGAACCGATAATCTCATCACTACTGCTTAGCAATTCATTGAAAAGTCTATCGTCCAGATTGTTATTTTGTGTCAACATAAGCTTTGTAATAGCATCTGATTTTTTAAAAATATGCTCTTGGGCATCTACCCTTATCGCATTGTTACATGCCAAAAAACTATTAATTCGATCATCATTAAAACTCAACAAATAACGTATACTCTCATGAGCAATATTAGGATTCAATGCCACAATCTCACGCAAATTTTTGGGTCGTAAATCCTCTTTACGACTCTGTTTTATCTCATGATTTGGCATGCTTAACATGGCATCTATAATATCTGGACTTTTAGCATCTCTAGCAATATTTGATAGTGTAATAGGAGAGTAAACCATTGCAGGGTCACGAAAACCATCAGGTCGATAAAAACGCTCTACAAATGTAATTGTTACATCACGATTTTCATCATTTTCATATACCCCTTCAGCTCCCCACTCATACATCTTAAAGAGCTTTAAATAGATATCATCCCCAAAAGCACTATTTTTTAACAGACGCTTTAAACGCTCTTGATCATTTGATAGTTTCATTGACATCATCAAACTATTTGGCTTAATATGCTCAGTATAAAACGATTCAAATTGAGCCAAACGAAACTCAGGGATTTTCATATCATAGAGATCGTAAGAGATATCCTCCTCCAATGGAGTTAGCATCGTACTCAATATGGTTATTGCAATCTCTTGCCCCAGATACTTCTCGGCATAATGCACTCCTTCTGCTTCTAGAAAATTGGTTAGCTCTTGGGGTGTAAAATTGGTAACACGCCCCAAAAAAAGAACCGTTCCACCTTGATTATTTTTAATTATCTCTTCTATTTTCATTAGTAAATCTCATCTTTACAGTAATTCTAAATTTATAATAGCATAAAAAAGAGTAATTTACTCCTATTTGGAATTGGTTGTTTTAAAATTTAAAAAATCATCGCTTATAGATTACCCCCTAACATGTTATAATCTAATTTTTAAATAAGGATTTTTAATATGAAACGAAGAAAATTTTTAACCACTTCTGCCATGGGTTTAGGGGCATTGGGTCTAGGTGGATGCTATAAAGAAGAGAACAGAACTCCTCAAGGAGAGATTAAAGTTCAAAAAAAAGTGACCCTCAAATTAGCAACCTCTTGGCCTGCACATTTTCCAATTATGGGAACTGGTGTTGATCGGTTTGCCCAACGATGTTTTGAGCTTAGTGGAGGAACACTGGAGATCAAGGTTTACCCAAAAAATATTTTGGTTCCTGCCCTGCAAGTTTTTGATACCACCTCTTTGGGTCAAATTGATGCCTTTCACTCTGGTGTGTACTACTGGAAAGGAAAAAATTCAGCATTCTCTATCTTTGGAGGAATGCCTTTGGGGCTTACGAGTGAAGAGATGATTACATGGATGAAATTTGGAGGGGGGATGGAGCTTTGGCGAGAGCTTTATGCTAAATTTAACCTCTATCCACTTATTGGTGGAAGCACGGGTCCTCAGATGGGAGGATGGTTTAAAAAAGAGATCAACACTCTGGCTGATCTAAAAGGTCTTAAGATGAGAATCCCAGGCTTAGGTGGTGAAGTGATGAAGAGGCTTGGAGTCAATCCTGTGTTGCTTCCCGCAGGAGAAATCTTTACCTCACTTGAGCGTGGAACCATCGATGCTACCGAATGGGTAGGACCTGCACTTGACCGTATGATGGGATTTGATAAAGCTGCCGACTACTACTATACAGGTTGGCATGAACCCGGTTCTATCTTGGAGATCACCTTTAATAAAAATCGATGGGAGCAGTTAAGCCCCCAACACCAAGCGATTATTACAGCTGTTAGTGAAGAGATGACAGGAACCATGATTCAAGAGTTTCGTTACAAAAATGCCAAAGCCCTACAAGATATGCCAAGCAATGTGAAGATACGAAATTTTTCGAAAGAGATCATTAATTCAGCAAAAGAGGCATTAGAAAGGGTGCTTATGAGTGAATCTAAAAAAAATAGTGACTTTAAAAGAGTCTTAGACTCTTATCGTAGTTTTTCAACCTTAAACAGAGAATGGGACAACATAAGTACCAAAAACTTCTTGAATATAAGAGCATAATGCTATAATAAAGTAACATAATTAAACTATAGGAGGTCGAAATTATGCAAAAATCTATTTTACTCTTAATATTACTCTCTCTCACCCTCCCTGCTGATGGAATTTTTTCAGCAGGAAACAAAAATATTGCTTTCAGTTTGGGAAGCAGTACAAATTTTAATCAAAGCTATACCGTAACAGGTGTCAATGTTGATTATTTTATTCTTGATAACCTCTCTGTTGGTGCAGATTACAAAGGTTTTTTTGGAGCTTCACCTGATATTCATCAGGTGACTGTTCCTGTTACCTACCACTTTCCATTGGAAAATACCACCTACAAACCTTATATCGGTGCGTTTTTTAACTATACTTTTCTAGAAGAGCCTATAAAAAACTATAATATTTATGGTGGACGTGCAGGATTGTCTATTCAAACTTCACTCAACTCATTTATGTCTTTAGGATGGGTTCAAGAGTTTGGAAATAATGGGGAAGATATTGAGAGTCAAGGCTACCCTGAAGTGTCGGGTGGATTCTCTTTTTAGAAGCGTTTTCTTCTGTTTGGTGCAATAAATTGCACCCTACAAAAAAGCCAATAACGAAGCAGTTACCGCCACATTTAGTGACTCAACTCCTCGTCTCATGGGAATAATAATGGTATCCGAAGAGAGTGCCTCAATCTCTTGACTCACTCCTTGCGTTTCATTTCCTAAAATAAAAACTGTTCGTTCTGTATAATAGTGATCTTTATAACTCTTATTTGATGCCAAAGAGAGCGTTAGTAACTGAGAACGCTGATCTTTAAAATTTTTCAAAGTTCTTTTAAAGTTTTTACTTTTAATAATTGGTAACCGAAAAAGCGTTCCTGCACTTGCTTTAATCACCAGAGGGGTAATTTGAGCAGAATTGTTAGGAGGAAGAATAATAGCATCAATATCTCCTCCAGCACAAGAACGAATAATCATTCCTAAGTTTTGAGGATTCTGCACTCCATCTAAAGCGATCACCCTAAAACTTTTATTCTGCGCTAAAAACTCCTCTTCACTTAAAGAGTGTTCCAATACAATATCCAAAGCAACCCCTTGATCTTGCTTTGAATTTTTAGAGACTCTAGAGAGTTCTTTTTTGCTATGATAAGCGATCTCTATCTTCCGACGATAAGCAATAGTAACCATCTTATCCAATTGAGCTACGGTGCGATTGGAGTCAGCAAAATGGAGTTTGTGAATCTTGATTGTCTCATCTTCCAACACTTCTAGAACCGCATTACGCCCATAAATTGTGACTATTTTATCAAAAAAGGATCGCTTGGCTAGATATTGATCTGAATCTTTCAATTATTTACTATCTCCATTCCATGCGATAACCTGTTTGCCCTGCTCGTTTACATCTACAGCTGGCATTCCCATGATATTAAATCCACCATCAACATAATGAATTTCACCAGTAACACCCGAACTTAAATCAGATAGAAGATACATCCCAGAGTTACCAACATCTGTAATAGATACATTCTTTTTAAGTGGTGCATGGGCTGCATTCCACTTTAACATAAAGCCAAATTCACCAATTCCTGCTGCTGCCAATGTCTTAATAGGTCCAGCACTAATCGCATTAACACGAATTCCATCACGCCCAAGATCTTCTGCTAGATATTTTGTGGTCATCTCTAAAGCAGCTTTTGCTACACCCATAAGATTATAGTTTGGAATATATTTTACACCACCATAGTAACTTAAAGTTAATACAGATGCCTTATTTGATAAGAGAGGTTTGAGCTCTCGAACAATCTCAATCAATGAGTATACAGAAATGTCCATAGCCACATCAAATGCCTCTTTTGAAATATCATAAAAACGCCCTGAAAGCCCTTCTTTTGGGGCAAAGGCAATAGAGTGAACAATAAAATCAATCTGACCCATATCTCTCTCAACTGATGCTCTTAAGGCTTTAATCTCTTCTGGTTTTGATACATCACAAGGATAAAAACTTACACCACACTCTAGATCTTCGGCGATAGGTGCTAACTTCTTTTCAAATCTTTCATTTAAAAAAGTAATCGCTACCTCAGCACCCTGCTCTTTACATGCTTTGGCAATTCCATACGCAATAGACTTTTTGTTTGCAATTCCAAGGATAATTCCTTTTTTGCCTTTCATAATCATTTGATTCTCTCCATAATTTAAAATAATAGTGTATTTTATCACGATTGAGATAGAATATTAATTAACTAAATCGTATTAAAGGCATATATAAGATGAAAAAAATTTTACTTATCAATACAGGTGGAACATTTAATAAAATATATCATCCGTCTAAAGGAACATTGGAGATAGATAAAGAGGGAGAAGCACTTAAAAATATAGCAAACTTTTGGTTCAATAATTTTAATATTATCAATATCATCGGAAAAGATAGTCTAGAGATGACAGAGCAAGACAGAGAAGAGATCTATGCCACAATTCAAACACATCCAGAAAAACGAGTTATTATTATTCATGGAACAGATACCATGGATAGAACTGCACAATTTTTAGATAAAAAAAAGCTAAAGAAGAAAATTATCTTAACAGGAGCGATGGTTCCTTATAGTATAAACCCTATAGAAGCAACAGCAAACTTAGCATCAGCTTATGGATATATTCTGGGAGTTAATCAAAGCGGAATTCATATCTCTATGAATGGAAGAATTAAAAATTATAAAAGAGTAATCAAAAACAAAGAAAAAGGATATTTTGAATATACAAAATAGTTTTACTCTTTTATAAAAGGTCAACGACATATTAAAAAAATATAACAATATGTATGATGTTCTAGACATTGGGTTAGACAATCACCTCTTTTCAGAGATGACTATACTAATTCAGGAAATAGGGGAGAGCTAGAACATCACCTATATGTCGTTGAGGTACAATTATAATAGATATTAACTTAAAGAAACATTAAATATACAGAAAAAAACATAATTTACCATTTTTTTTATATTTGTCTCTATTTTTTTAAATATATTCTATTAATATTTTTATTTTTAATCCAATAAAGCTACTCCTATCCCCTCACTATATAAATATTATTTCGATATAATCCGCACAATTTACTATAGAAGAGAAGATAATGAAAAAGAGTATGTATATCCCAAAGCCAAGCCCTTATGATCCTGATAAAAATGGTCACTTTGGAAAGTTTGGTGGTCGCTTTGTACCCGAAACACTTATGCCCGCACTAGAAAAGCTACGGCTTGATTATGAAGCAGTACGGTTTGATGATGAGTTCTGGAGTGAAGTTGATTACTACTACAAGAACTATGTAGGTCGCCCATCAGCACTCTATTTTGCAGAGAATATCTCCAAAGAACTCAATGCAAAAATCTATCTAAAACGCGAAGATCTTAACCACACAGGAGCGCATAAGATTAATCACTGTGTTGCACAAGCTATTTTAGCAAAACGTCTGGGTAAGAAAAAAGTTATTGCCGAGACAGGTGCTGGTCAACATGGTGTAGCCACAGCCACAGTTGCTGCATTGTTTGGTCTGGAGTGTGAAGTATTTATGGGTGCAAAAGATGTTAAACGTCAAGAGCTTAATGTTTTTAGAATGAAACTTCTTGGAGCAAAAGTACACGCTGTAGAGTCGGGAAGTAAAAGTTTGAAAGATGCCATGAATGATGCCATCCGACACTGGGTAACCAATGCACGAGACACTTACTATATTATTGGAACCGTTGCAGGTCCACACCCCTACCCTATGATGATTCGTGATATTCAATCTATTATTGGCTGGGAAGCAAAAGCACAACTCCATGTTGTTGAAGGTTGTCTGCCTGATAAAGTGATTGCATGTATCGGTGGTGGATCCAATGCTCTTGGAATCTTTAACCACTTTTTAAAAGATGAATCTGTGGAGTGTATAGGCATAGAAGCAGGAGGTCTTGGATTGGATAGTAAGCATGGATGCTCGCTAGAAAAAGGAAGTCCAGGAGTTCTTCATGGGCAACTTAGCTATCTTTTGCAAGATGAAGATGGTCAGATTCAAGAAGCACACTCCATTAGTGCGGGTCTTGACTACCCTGGTATTGGTCCAGAACACGCATTCTTTAAAGATAATAATATTGTCACCTACAATCATATTACCGATGATCAGGCGATGGAAGCTTTTGTCTGGCTCTCTCAAAAAGAGGGAATTATTCCTGCTTTTGAATCTTCACATGCCATTGCTTATCTGAAAAAGATGAAAAAAGAGGATATTGAAGGGAAAACTATTCTTGTTAATCTCTCTGGTCGTGGCGATAAAGATATGATACAAGCACAAGATATTTTAGAAGAACAGTTTAAATAAGGAAAAAAATGAATTTTGAATTAACCATCAACCCTGTCAATAGTATAGATGCGACAATAGAGCTTATTATTGTCATTGAGAATAATCTAGACCATCACTTTGTACAAGATAAAGAACTCTTGAGTAAAGCAGGATTTTCAGCATCACAAGATGAGACTGCTCTACTTGTGGAAAAAGATCGCCTCTATGTGGGTGCAGAGAATTTGACCAGTAGTGCCATTCGTACAGCTGTCGCCTCGGCAATGAGAGCCTTAAAAAGTACCAAATATCACTCTCTTAAAGTTGCTTCATATATGAATAATCCAAAGTGTACAGCTGTACTTAGAGCCATGGGCGAAGGGTTGCTTTTGGGTAGCTATAGCTTTGAGCGATACAAAACAAAAAAATCGACACACCCAATTAGAGAGATTACCATTTCATTAGAAGAGTATAACAACTACTCTCTAGAGATTGAAAAGTGTGCAGTTGCACTCAATAATGGTCAAATTACTGCTGAAGCAACCAACTTCACACGAGATATTGTTAACACAACTCCAGAAGATTGTTATCCTGCTACTATGGCAAAGATTGCCCAAGAGTTGTCAGAAAAGAGTGCTTTATCGTGTAAAATTTTAAAACCAAAAGAGTTAAAAGAAGAGAAAATGGAGACCCTCTTAGCAGTAGCAAGAGCAAGCCGTCACAAACCAAGAGTGATTCACTTAACCCATAAACCTGAAAACCCTAAAGCGGTTATTACATTGGTTGGAAAAGGTCTTACCTATGACTCTGGTGGACTAAGCCTTAAGCCCGCAGACTACATGGTTACCATGAAATCTGATAAGAGTGGTGGTTCGGCAGTTCTTGGAATTATGAAAGCTGTATCTGAGATGAATTTGAATGTTGAGGTTCATGGTTTTGTAGGTGCTGTTGAGAATATGATAGGTGGAGATGCCTATAAACCAGATGATGTTTTGGTTGCAAAGAATGGTAAAACAATTGAGATAAGAAACACCGATGCAGAAGGACGTTTGGTCTTAGCTGATCTACTCTGCTATGCTCAACAAGAGGTTCAAGCTGACTATATTTTTGACTATGCAACCCTCACTGGTGCATCGGTTGTAGCTGTGGGTCACTACACATCAACAGTGATGGGAAATAGTGATGAGGTCAAGGATATGATTATTTCAGGAAGTAAAAATTCAGGTGAATTTGCAACCAAATTGGACTTTAATAACTATCTTAAAAAAACTATTAAAAGTGAAATTGCTGATGTCTGTAATATCTCAAATACCCGTTACGGTGGAGCAGTTACAGCAGGGATGTTTTTAGATGAATTTATCGAAAAAAAGAATAAAGATAAATGGGTGCATATTGATATTGCTGGACCTGCTTTTGTTGAACATGTTTGGGGAGAAAACCCACATGGTGCATCGGGTGCAGGTGTACGACTCACACTTAGAGTATTGGAAAAGCTTGCACGAGCATAACAGCCTAGTCTGATTTAAAAGTGTGGTTTAATATCACACTAACTCTTTTATGATAAAATTGTTCTCCAAAGGATTTTTTATTACAAAGGTTAATTATGTTGGTCAACAAATTTTTAATAGAGAGAGTACTCTCTTATTTATTGTTAATCTCTTTTCTTGGATGCGGAGAAGTAAGCCAACATGAACCACGTGAAATAAAAACCCTCTACTTTAAAGGCTCTGCTACCAATGGCATAGATTACCAGTGTGGAGAGCGTCGAGGTATCTCTAAAACCTCTAATGATAGGCAGGGTTCAATTACCTGTGTCTATGCCCCTACAAAGTTCTATTTGGGTTCTCTCTATTTAGGAGAGGTTACAAATATTACAAACCAACAAAACATCTATCCACAAACCCTTGTCTCTTCATTTGATGGAGATTTTAATAACCCAGAGCTTCTTAAACTAACCATACTGCTACAGTCTCTTAATAATAACCAAGATAGTAGCCATATTAATATATCACAAGAGACAAAAGATAAAATTACCCTAACCACCTTAAATGGTTTAACCATTAAACAACTCAACAAAGAGATAGAGAAGATAGGATTTACCCCTATTCCACAAGAAGAGGCAAAGATTAACTTAATTTTAAACTCTGAAAATACCAATATAGGAAAACCAACCATTCTACCCTTTGAAGAGGATATTTCAATCAACCTTATGGTGGGTAGTACCATTGGGCAACTGACCATTGGTTCAGGAGATGGCACACTACACCACCCTTTTTTGCTACAAGGCAGAGGGGCAGAGAAGTTCTTGTTAAATAACAACGGAAAACTTATTTTAACCCAAAGCCTAGAGTTAGAAGAGGAGTACAACCTAACCGTTACTGCCACCAA
>Ga0256824_10000761_pt1 | contig 12551 bp, 8 predicted proteins | sample CV67metaG_FD_191570 | JGI IMG/M metagenome (GOLD analysis project Ga0256824, IMG submission 191570) | Hydrothermal vent microbial communities from East Pacific Rise, Pacific Ocean - CV67 | ecosystem: Environmental > Aquatic > Marine > Hydrothermal vents | place: Pacific Ocean: East Pacific Rise...
CCGTTTCCAAAAAAAATGAAAACGGTTTTTATATTTTATAATATCTAATTTATAGTTTAAAAGCTGCTTTTACTTTATCTACGTAGTCTAATTTTTCCCATGTAAATGTTTCTACTTCTATCTCTTCAGTTCTTCCTGCATTTTTAAAAACAAGAGTTTTAATTTCTGGTTTACGTCCCATGTGACCATAAGCAGCAGTTTCAGAATAAATAGGTGCTCTTAACTTTAATCTTTTTTCAATTGCGTAAGGGCGCATATCAAACAGTTCAGTTACTATTTTAGCAATTTCACCATCCGTTAAATCAACTTTAGAAGTACCGTAAGTATCTACAAAGATTCCCATAGGTTCAACAACACCAATTGCATAAGAAACTTGAACTAATAATTCAGTTGCAACACCTGCTGCTACTAAGTTTTTTGCAATGTGTCTTGTTGCATACGCACCAGAACGGTCAACTTTTGAAGGGTCTTTTCCAGAAAAAGCACCACCACCGTGAGCGCCTTTACCTCCGTATGTATCCACAATAATTTTACGGCCAGTTAAACCAGTATCTCCATGCGGTCCACCGATAACAAATTTACCTGTTGGGTTGATGTGATATTTAATTTTATCAGTAAATAAAACTTGAATGTTTTTAGCCAATTTAGCTTTTACTCTTGGAATTAATATCCCAATTATATCAGACTTAATTTTTGCTAACATTTCTTCATCATTCTCAGAAAAATCATCATGCTGTGTAGACACAACAATGGAATCAATTCTTTGTGGAATGTTATCATCAGAATACTCTATAGTAACTTGCGCTTTAGCATCAGGTCTTAAGTATGGAATATCTGTTAATTCTCTTCTTAAATCAGCAAGCTCTTGTAAAAGCCTATGAGACAAATCTAACGCTAAAGGCATGTAGTTCTCAGTTTCAGTTGTGGCATAACCAAACATCATTCCTTGATCTCCCGCACCTTGCTCCATTGGATCTTTTCTGTCTACTCCTCTGTTAATATCCTCTGACTGTTCGTGTATTGCAGAAATTACTGCACATGATTTAGCGTCAAATTGATATTCAGATTTTGTGTATCCAATTTTTGTAATTGTATCTCTTGCGATTTGTTGAACATCTAAATAGGCTTTTGACTTTACTTCTCCTGCTAATGTCACCAAGCCGGTAGTTACTAGTGTTTCACAAGCAACTTTAGATGAAGGGTCAAACGCCATAAAATAATCAATCAACGCATCCGATATTTGATCGGCAACTTTATCAGGATGTCCCTCTGAGACAGATTCTGATGTAAATAAATATGACATGAATTATGTGATTTTAATTAATAATAGGTACAAAAATAATCAAATTAAATTAGGAATAAGTATTGAACCAAATAACTTATTCTATTTAGTGATATTTAGGAGTGTCTATAAAATTGAAAATTATCAATTAACCTAACAGATCCACAATAAGCAGCAATGCAAACTGTACAATTATCATTTAATTCTGTGACCTCTTGAAGCGTTTCATTATCAATAATTTCAAGGTATTCTAATTTTAAACTGCCTCTATAAAAAATGGAAAGTATAGTTTCCTTTACTCTGTCAATTTTAAAACCGGTTTGGTATGCTACAACACCAGCATTTAATGCTTGGCTAATTATAGTTGCTTGACCTCTTTCAAATTCAGACATCAATGTGTTTCTAGAGCTCATAGCTAAGCCAGATAATTCACGTTTAATTGGACAAGAAATGACATTAATATTCAATCCTCTTTCAGTTACCATGTGGTTAATAATAGCGACTTGTTGAAAGTCTTTTTTTCCAAAAAACGCAAAATCAGGTTTTACTAATTCAAACAACCTTTCAACAACCATACAAACACCGTTAAAATGGTCATCTCTATATTTACCTTCCATTACTTTATCTAAACCCTTTAAATTAATAGAATAATTTGAATTTTTATTTGGGTAAATATCTTCAACAGAAGGGATGTAAACTATATCGCAATTATGAGCACTCAGCAACTCAATATCAGCAGATTCGGTTCTTGGATATTTTTTTAAATCTGAAGCTTCATTGAATTGTGTTGGGTTTACGAAAATACTGGTAACCAAAAAGTTAACACTATTTTTAGCGTGATTGACTAAAGACATATGACCGGCATGTAAGGCTCCCATAGTGGGAACAAACCCAATGGTATCTTTAGGGTTATTTAGTTTGTAATTTGCTAAAATTTTTTCTAATTCTTGATTATTTCTTGCTATTTCCACTTGATGTTCTCTATTTTATTGAACAAATCTATGTTTTAAATAGTGAATATTCAATTTTTTTTTTATATTTTTGTGTACATTTTAAATAAAATTCATTTTATGGATAAGAAAAGAGTATTATTTATCTCTCAAGAGATAAAGCCATTTTTACCTACTTCAAGTATTTCAAGTATCGCCAGAAAATTACCTCCAGGTATTCAAGAAGGTGGAAAAGAAATTAGAGCATTTATGCCAAGATTTGGTTGTATCAACGAAAGAAGACATCAACTACATGAAGTAATTAGACTTTCTGGAATGAATTTAATTATTGATGATATCGATCACCCTTTAATTATTAAAGTGGCATCAGTTCCTCAAGCAAAAATACAAGTTTATTTTATTGATAATGATGACTTTTTTAAAAGAAAATTCTTAACGGAAGATGCTAATGGAGAAGAGTTTTCTGATGCAGATGAACGTGCTATGTTTTTCAGTAGAGGTGTTTTAGAAACGGTTAAAAAATTAGGATGGAAACCAGATGTAATTCACTGTCATGGTTGGATGTCTGCATTTGCAGTCTTGTATTTAAAAAAATTATATCAAAACGAACCTCACTTTGAAGATGTAAAAGTTATCTATTCAGTTTACGATACATCATTTAACAAAAATTTGGATTCTCGTCTTAATGAAAAGCTTAACTTTGATGGCTTTAAAGAAGAAGATTATGCTTCACTTAATGAAGGTGATTTTATTTCTTTAAACAAAATGGCTATGTCATTGGCTGACGGAGTTATTCAAGGTAGTGAAGAAATTGATAGTGAATTAGCAGAATTTATGTCAAATCTAGAAATTCCAACTTTAGAATATTACCCAGAAGAGTCTTGTGTTAAGCCTGTTGATGAGTTTTATGACCAAATTATTGGTGAATTAGTAGAAGAATAAATGAAGACAATTAAATCATTAAAAAATTGGCGGACTGTTAGTAAATTGTCCGCTACTTTTTTGTTAAGTATTACCCTTTTAGCGTCTTGTAAAAAAGAAGATTCGGCAGTTGGTGCCGGTATTAATCCAAACGGATTAAGTATTTTTACGACAGATACTTTTACTGTTAAAACATATTCTGAAGAGGTAGATAGTATTACTACTGATGAAACAAGTGTAAGTCTTTTGGGAGCATACAATGATCCCGAATTTGGAATTGTAAATTGCGGAATTGCAACGCAAATTAGATTGTCTTCTGAAAGTCCTAATTTTGGAACTGTAACAGATGTAGATTCTGTTGTTTTGTCGTTTGCATATTCGAGTATTAAATACTACGGAAATATTGCAGACTTATCATTTGAAGTTTTTGAAATTAGTGATGATTTAGTCAGAGATGATCAAGATTATTATGCTTTTTCTCCTGTTACTACTATAGGGTCTAACTTAATTCTTGCTGGTTATGAAACAATAACACCAAAACCTTATACAGATGTAGTTGTTGGAGGTGATACACTTTCGCCTCAATTAAGAATAAATCTAGACCCTAGTTTTGGACAAACGTTAATTGACAACGCATCTCAGATGACAACCAACACAACGTTTACATCTTATTTTAAAGGGCTTTATGTAAAAGTGACTGACCCTAGTAGTTTAAACTCTGAAGAAGGTTCCGTTTTATATTTTTCACTTGAAGACGCCTTGTCAAAACTAGTTTTATACTATAAAAATGATGCTTTAGAAAATAAAACATTTACATTTAATATTAATAGTAAGTGTGCAAGATTCAATAAAATTACCTTTGACAAATCAGGGACTGACGTACAGAATACTTTAGACAATCCTGAAAATGGAGGTGAAAAATTCTATATGCAAAGTTCATCAATTAGAGCTATCGTAGAACTTCCCCATATTTTAGATTTTTATAAAGATAAAAAGAGAATCATTAATAAAGCAATGTTGATAGTACCAGTACAAGATTTTCAACCAGATGTTTTTGATCCAACTGTTTCATTATTCATTGCAAAAGTTAAATCTAATTTAGTCTCAGATTTAACTTTAGATTATCCTAATTTTAACTCACTTGTAACGTATGATGAAGATAATAAAGAATTTAAATTTTTGTTAACACGAGAAATACAAGCGATATTAAATGGAGAAAGAGAGAATACTGGTTTTAGAATTTATCCAGGAAGCTTCTTTGGATCTTCAATTGAAAGAATAATATTTAGTGGAGCAAATTCAAGCTCAAAACATAAAACAAGATTAGAAATCACTTATACAGAATATTAATATGTGCGGAATTGTTGGATATATCGGAAATAAGAAAGCTTACCCAATTTTAATTAAAGGGTTAAGTAGACTTGAATATAGAGGTTATGACAGTGCAGGAGTTGCATTATTAACACCTAAGAACGAACTTAATGTTTACAAAAGACAAGGAAAAGTTCAAGATTTAGTTGATTTTATTGCAAAATCTACGACAGTAGGTAATATTGGTATTGGCCATACACGTTGGGCAACTCACGGTTTACCCAATGATGTAAATGCTCACCCGCATACATCTGGAGATGGAAAAATTACTTTGGTTCACAACGGGATTATTGAAAATTATGCCATTTTAAAAGAAGAATTAATAAAAAGAGGTCATTCATTTAAAAGTGAAACAGATACAGAGGTATTAATTCATTTAATTGAAGATATTTATACAAATGGTGACGTTTCATTAGCAGAAGCCGTAAGATTATCGCTAAACAAAGTGGTTGGTGCTTATGCAATTGTGGTTATTTCTCCGGATGAACCAAATAAATTAATTTGTGCTAAAAAGAGTAGTCCATTAGTTATTGGAATTGGTAATGATGAGTATTATATTGCATCTGACGCTACTCCATTTATTGAGTACACTAAAAATGCTGTTTATTTAGAAGACGGTCACATGGCTGTAATTGATATTGAACATGGTTTCAAATTATATGAAATTGAAAATGAAAAGGAAGTAAGTCCTTATATTCAAGAATTAGACATGAAATTAGAATCTCTTGAAAAAGAAGGGTATGATCATTTTATGTTAAAAGAAATATACGAGCAACCAAGAGCAATTCATGATAGCTTTAGAGGTAGATTAAATGCCAAAGAAGGTTGGATTTCATTAGGAGGCTTGAAAGAATATGAAGATCAAATTGCAAATGCAGACAGAATTATCATTATTGCTTGTGGTACATCTTGGCATGCAGCTTTAGTTGCTGAGTATTATTTTGAAGATTTAGCAAGAATTCCTGTTGAAGTAGAGTATGCATCTGAATTTAGATACCGTAATCCAATTATTAGAAAAGGTGATGTGGTAATGGCTATTTCTCAATCTGGAGAAACGGCTGATACATTAGCTGCATTAAAAATGGCTAAAGAGAAAGGTGCTATTTTATTAGGAATAGTTAATGTTGTTGGATCTACAATATCAAGAATAACTGATGCTGGATCTTATACGCATGCAGGTCCAGAAATTGGTGTAGCGTCTACAAAAGCATTTACAACACAAGTTACATTAATGGCTATTATGGCTATTATGATTGGTAAAAAAAGAGGAACGATTGATCCCGATAAATACCAAAACTTATTGAATGAAATGGAAGCATTACCTGCTAAAATTGAAAAATTATTAGAAAGTGATAATTACATTAAAGAAATAGCAAGAGAATATAAAGATTGCTCTAATGCCTTATTCTTAGGTAGAGGTTCTGCTTTTCCAATCGCTTTAGAAGGTGCTTTAAAGTTAAAGGAAATATCATATATACATGCTGAAGGTTATCCTGCTGCAGAGATGAAACATGGACCAATTGCTTTAATTGATGAAAACATGCCAGTTTTTGTAATAGCTACTAAAGGTGAACATTACGAAAAAGTGGTTAGTAATATACAAGAGGTTAAAGCAAGAAAAGGTAAAGTAATTGCTATTGTAACTAAAGGAGATACAGTTGTTAAAAATATTGCTGATCATGTGATTCATATCCCTTCTACTGACGAAGTGTTAGTACCTATTTTAGCTACTATTCCTTTACAATTGCTGTCTTACCACATTGCTGTGATGAGAGAATGTAATGTTGATCAACCTAGAAATTTAGCTAAATCGGTAACGGTTGAGTAACTAATTACAATAAAATATAACTAAAGCCTTTCAATTCACAATGAAAGGCTTTTTTATTGGGTATAAGTCAAATAATTTACCAACGCCAACTGATAATAATTTAACATTCGATTTATATAAATAATGATAACAAAGTGAATTTAGGTATTTACTTTTATTGAAATTATAATAGTAAGTATGCTAAATAAATTTACAAAAGTAACTAAATACTTATTTCTACTCATTGCGGTAGGGTTAATTTATAATACGTTATCAATACTGAGTTTTTCAAATAATTATTGTGAGTCTAATTCTGAGGTAGCTATTGTTTTGGGTGCTGGTTCAACATGCGGAAAAGTTTCTCCAGTTTTTAAAGAAAGAATTAATCATGCTATTTTGTTATTTGACACAAACAAAATTAATTACATTATTTTTACGGGTGGTTTTGGTGAAAATGAAACTATCTCAGATAGTCAATCAGCAATGAACTGTGCCATTGTAAAAGGTATTCCAAAAGATAAAATATTCATTGAAGAAACATCTAAAATTACCTATGAAAATTTAATTAATGCTAAAGTTATTATGGATTCAAATGATTTTAAAACAGCATTAATTGTTTCTGATCCTTATCACATGAAAAGGTCAATGAGTATATGTACTAAAATTGGGATTAATGCAACATCATCTCCAACACAAACGTCAATGTACCAATCTTGGTCAACCAAATTGCCTTTTTTAATTTACGAAATCTTTTATTATACTATTGACTTAGTCTTGGGTCATATTTGAGTTAATCACTACTAATAATAAACTGTGCAAAACTTTAGCACACTTATTGAATAGAATACCTAAATCACCATAACTTTGTATTTATGCGCCAACTTATTTTTACCTTATTTTTAAGTGTTAGTTCAATTAGTTTTTCTCAAACAGATACTGTTCGTATTGGTTTGTCATCATATATTGTTACTGACACATTAAAACAAATCAATTACGATTCATTATTTGATATTAAAGGTGATTTTATTTACTCATCAGACTATTATAAAAATCGCTATGTAGAATCAGACTTAATGTATAAGGTTACTGATAACAAGGGAAATGGGTTTGATAGTTTATATGGTACACGAAACATGCGTCCAATACTGCATGGTGTAGCATACAGAGGTGGAGCAAACAATTATTACCATTTAACTGATAAAAGACATAATCATAATCCCATTCCGTTAGATGGTATGGTCAATTTGTGTAAAGAAGGCTTTTCAAAAGGGGTCTATTTATATAGAGAAAATTTTGAGAATTCTCCTGTTGGTGATACCTGTTCATGTAACAATAAGTCGTGGAATAATTTTGAATACTATCAAAAAGATTATTTTGATGATCAGCACATAAAAGATATGTTAGAAATGACATATAATTCGGCGACAATGGATAGTGTTGGACCAATTTATTTACATTGTTGGAACGGTTGGCATGCTTCAGGATACATCTCTGCTGTAATTTTGAAACAGTTTTGTGGGTATTCAAGTTGGGATGCTGTAAACTATTGGGATTTAGGAACAGATGGTGCTAATACAAGTCCTAGGTATCAACATCAAAGAGAAAGAATTAAAGCGTTTGAACCTTTTCCGGAATATATGATTTCTGATTCTTTACAAGATTGTTTATGTCCACCAATGCCAGAACATGTAGATAGTTCTCAATTACATATTGAAATCGAACATTTAGTGGTTGTACCAGAAGCTATTCCTGTAGGATTTCAAATCGTATTATATAATGTGAAGTTCGGGTCAGGAAAAACGACCTTTTCTAATATTTCTAAGAACATAGACATTATTAACCTTAAAAAAGCATTAATTGCTGATGAGAATTTGAAAATTGAAATTGGAGGCTACACAGATAATTCTGGAAGTCAATCCAAAAATATTACGATTTCAAAACAACGTGCAAAATTTGTTTATGACCATTTAATAAATAATGGATTCTCTAAGTCTAGAATAACCTACGCGGGATTTGGTCCTGTAAAACCAATTTTTAGTAATAGATATAAATCTACACGTGCAGGAAACAGACGAATTGAAGTTAAAATTGTTCAAAAAACTGTTCACACAGGTACATCATTAGTGGATGAAAATGTGGAGTCTAAACAAATTGTAACCGCTAAAAAAACGAATGAACATAAAAAATATTTATCTTATTTCATTACTAACCAAGATGAGAAATTACAAAGTAATTTTATCATTGATTCGTTACAGTTTTTATCTGGTAGTTTTAGTTTAGATTCGTCAGGTAGTGATTTAAAATATTTAAATGCGTTAGTAAATTACTTACAAAAGAATAAATACATAAAAGTTCATATTCATGGCTACACAGACGCTAGTGGGATTTCCGAAAAAAATCTAATTCTGTCTAAAGAAAGAGCAAAGGTAATTTATGAGTACCTAATTTTAAACAAAATTAATACGAATCGATTACACTATTCTGGTCACGGATCAGACAACCCAATTGCCACAAACACATACAAATGGGGGAGAGATTTAAACAGAAGAATTGAAGTAGAGTTTATGAGGGATTAAATTAATTACGCTTGATTAATAATGAAATCTAAACTCTTAAATAAAAACAAAATATATTTGGCCATTGCGATAGGTTTAATCATTAGTGGCTATTTGGTTTATTCTGAAATTTCGAAAACAGATTTTAGTGAAAGTTGGAACACCATAGACTTCACATTTAGCACGTTTTTCTATATAGGATTAGCATTACTTATGATGATATTTCGTGATTTCGGTTACGTTTTAAGAATTAGATTGTTAACCGATAAAAAATTGAACTGGTTACAGAGTTTAAAAGTTATTTTAATGTGGGAATTTGCCTCAGCAGTTTCGCCAGGTGTAGTTGGAGGTTCGGCAGTGGCTATGTTTATTTTAAAGAAGGAAAAGATTAATTTTGGTAAATCAACGGCTATCGTTTTTATAACTACACTTTTTGATAACCTATTTTACGTAATTTCAATTCCAATCATAGTTGGGATAATAGATATAAACCAATTATTGCCTAAAGTTATTCATCATTATCTCCCACAATTTTGGATTGGATATTCAATTATATTAGCCATTACGTTAGTTTTATTTCTGAGTCTATTTGTGTATCCAAAATTAATTCAAAATTTAGTATTACTATTTTGCAAACTACCTTTTTTAGTGAGATTTAAACAAAAATCCCAACAAACAGGAACCGATATCATAACCGCATCAGCTACATTTAGAGATAAATCAATTCTGTTTTGGATTAAATTGATGGGCGCGACCATTTTATCATGGTTAAGTAGATTTTTAGTGGTTAACTTTATATTAATGGGATTTGTAACATTAAGCTTGCAAGCCAACTTGTTGATTTTTGCAAAACAGCTAGTCATGTGGTTGCTCTTATTAGTGAGTCCAACACCAGGAGGAAGTGGAGTGGCAGAATACTTATTTAGTACTTTTTTAGGGGAGTTTCTTCCAATTAGCTCAATAATTGTATTGACGTCAATCCTTTGGCGTTTAATTTCGTATTATCCCTATCTATTCATTGGTGCATTTGTATTACCAAAGTGGTTGAATAAAATAGGTTAATTAACCATATATCGTTAATAAACAAGTAACCAACACTTGATTCAGTGCTATATATATAGCTAACTTTAACATCTTGTTAGTTAATCAATATGAAGTACTTTTTTCATCTTTTAAAACGAATAGCCTTTTGGGTGTTTTTTGTGTCGCTTTTTTTAGTGACCTTAACTACTGTTTTGTCTAAAATTTATGAAGATGATATTGAGCAATATGCCGTAACTGAAATTAATAAACACCTAAATACGGAGGTTAAAATTAGAGATATTGATTTTTCAATTTTGAGTAATTTCCCTTATGCGTCTTTAGATTTTAAAACGGTTTTGATTAATGATGCTTATGAAAACATTGACAGTGAGGATACATTGTTTTTTGCCGATAACTTATATTTAAATTTTAATATTTTAGACATTATAAATGAAGACTATAATGTAAAGCACATTAAAATTAAACGTGGAACATTAAAGTTAAAAACAACCTCAAATGGTGATGTTAATTATAACATTACAAAACCTAGTCAAGACACAACATCAAGTAATTTCAATTTTGAATTAAATCAGTTAGAAGTAGAAAATTTGAAGTTTGAATTTTCAAATATTGCTACTAAACAATTTTACAAATTAAGAGCAAAAGAAGCTGACTTTGAAGGCGACTTTTCAGAAAAAGAATTTAATTTAAAAGCAAGGTCAGATTTACATATTGAAAAATTGAAAACGAACTCTTTTTCATTAATTAGAAATAAAGATGCTCACATAAATCTAGATTTACATATAAATACAATTACACAAACTTATACCTTGAATACTGGTGATTTAGTAATAGAAAAAATGCCATTTAAAATAACTGGACAAGTAAATTCAAAACAGCTAGATATTACCATACAAGGTGAAAAAATAAAGTTAGATGAATTAACTGAGTCGTTATTAAATAATACAGTAAAGGCATCTAAAAATTATGAAAGCTATGGTGATGTTGATTTTACAGCAACACTAAAAGGGAAAATGGAAAAAACCCAAATGCCATCAATAACAGCAAACTTTTTTATAAAAAATGGAAAAATAAAATCAGTAGAAAATAAAATCAGCATTACCAACTTAAACTTAGAAGGTCATTATCAAAATAAGCAACCTAAACAAAAAGAGTTATTAGAATTTAAAAATGTTTCATTACAGTTATTACAAAGTACAATTAGTGGCTCAACTAAAATAACAGATTTTAAAGTACCCACATTTAATGGTGTAATCAAAGGACACCTAGACTTGGCTTCATTTCATGATTTTTTTAAATTTAAAACCGTTGAGGAATTAACAGGTATAATTGACATCAATACTGAGTATTCAATTAAATTTACCGACATTGAATATAACCCTTCTCAATTTGATTTAGAAAATACTAATGGTGAATTGTCACTAAAAAAAGTAACTTTTAAAAGTGAAAATAATCCCATAAAATTCAATGACATTTCTGGAGATTTATTATTGAAAGGAAATGATGCAGCTACTAAAAATTTATCAATCAAAACAAATAATTCTGATTTAATATTTAATGGTGCATTTAAAAACTTAATACCATTCATTGAAGGAACAGGAGATTTGGGTGTTATCGCATCAATTGAAAGTAATACCTTAGATGTTAACGAATTTTTAAAGTCTGCACCTCATAATAAAAAAATAGTAACTCAAAAACCATTTGAATTACCAAACTCATTACATATTAATATAGATTTAGATGTTAAAGAATTGATTTGGCAAACACATAATTTTAAAAAAATCAGAGGTAAATTTATTTTAGCAAATCAAACCGTTACTGTTAAACACTTTAATTTACAAACATTAGAAGGTGCAGTAAGTGGAAACCTGAAATTAGTTAATTTATTAGAAAAAGGAAATAGTATTGAAGGTAAAATAAAATTGAATGATATTAATGTAAAACTGCTTTTTAGGGACTGGAATAACTTTAATCAAACAGCGATAACCGACAAAAATCTTTCAGGGTTACTATCTGGTGATATTGATTTATTATTGTTTTTTGACAAATACTTTACTTTACTAGATGATAAGATGTATGCTAAAACAAATTTCATAATAAAAAATGGCGCATTAACGAACATGGGAACCATGCAAAGTATTACGGACTATATGAGAACTAATAAAGCATTAAAATTGATGCTAAACAAGCATATTGAACAATTTGAAACCAAACTACTTAATCTTAAATTTGAAGAATTAGCTAACACTTTAGAAATTAAGAATAGAAAACTTTACATTCCTAAAATGACGATTAAAAATAATGCACTTGATGTTAAACTTTCTGGTTGGCATGACTTTGACAACAACATTGATTACCACTTTAGTTTTAGATTTAGAGAATTAAAATCAAACTTGAATCAAAGCGAATTTGGCATAATTGAAGATGACGGTTTAGGGTGGAAAATATTTTTAAATATGGCAGGACATATAGACAATCCCTTATTTTCAATTGATAAAGGCGAAATGAAAGCGACTTTTAAAGAAAACATTACTCAAGAAAAACAAACTATAAAATCGGTTTTAAAAACAGAATTTGGTCTTTTTATAAAAGACAGTACCGTGAAACACATGCAGTCAGAC
>Ga0256824_10000762_pt1 | contig 12548 bp, 8 predicted proteins | sample CV67metaG_FD_191570 | JGI IMG/M metagenome (GOLD analysis project Ga0256824, IMG submission 191570) | Hydrothermal vent microbial communities from East Pacific Rise, Pacific Ocean - CV67 | ecosystem: Environmental > Aquatic > Marine > Hydrothermal vents | place: Pacific Ocean: East Pacific Rise...
TATGTACCAATCTATTCTTTTTTCCATCTTTAAAACGTATTTTGGCACGTCTTGCTTGAAAATCTCTAGTATTGGAAATAGAAGATATCTCACGGTATTGATTTTGTCCAGGAAGCCATACTTCTAAATCTATGGTTGTAGCTGCAGAGAAACCTAAGTCTCCACCACAAAGCTCTACCACTCTATGAGGTAAGCCAAGTGCTGTGAGTATGTCTGATGCATTTTGTACCATAAGTTTAAAGACCTCTTCAGACTTGTCTGGATGGGCGATGGCTACCATCTCTACTTTGTTAAACTGGTGCTGACGGATGATACCTCTAGTATCACGCCCAGCAGAACCTGCTTCTTTTCTAAAACATGGTGTATACCCTGTCATAAGAAGGGGAAGTTCTGCTTCTGTAAGTATTTCATCATTATACATATTTGTAAGTGGCACTTCGGCGGTAGGGATAAGATATAAATCTTCATCTTCTATCTTAAACAAGTCATCTTCAAACTTAGGGAGCTGTCCTGTACCCTGAAGCATAGTAGCATTATTGATGAAGGGTACAGAATACTCTACAAAACCTTTTTCACGGTTCGTGTCTAAAAAGAAGTTTATCAAAGCACGTTCAAGTCTTGATGCTTCGCCTTTAAGTATGGCAAAACGTGACTTAGCCAGTTTCACCCCACGTTCAAAGTCTATCCATCCATTTATCTCAGAAAGTTCCCAATGCTCTTTGGGTGTAAAGTCAAAAGTTCTTACTTCAAGCACTTTACGTAATTCAACGTTATCATCTTCATCTGCACCCTCTGGTACAGAGTCATCTGGGAAGTTAGGCATAGCAAGAGCCACAGCATAAAGTGCTTCTTCTGCATCACGTGCTTTTTCTTGCACTGGAACCATAGCTTCTTTATTGGCATCTACTTTAGCTTTAAGCTCAGTAATATCTTTACCTTCACGCATGTACTGCCCAAAAAGTTTAGACATACTGTTTTGTTCAGCTTTCATAGCTTCTAGTTTTGCATTTTGGTCTTTAAGTGTTGTAAAAAGTGATTGAAGCTTACTAAGTATAGCTGTTTCTACACCCTTTTTAAGAAGTTTAGTCGATGCTTCATCAAAGTTATTTTGGAGGTATTTTAAGTCTATCATGGGGTTTACCTAATTTGAAATATTTATGAGATTATAGTAGAAAGTTTTGAAGACTAGGTGTAACAGACAAGAAGATTACTTCTTGTCTGGGTTATACGATTAAAAAAATGGCTTATCTACAGGTGTACACTTGGAAAGAGTAAATGTACCATCTTCTCCAGATACAGTCGTAATCGTGTAGTCAATATATGTCTGTCCACTATAGGGTTGACCATTAAGTGTACATGAGCTAGGATCACTAGGAACTCTAGAAATTATCTTAATGTTATCTGTCCCCAAATCTTCATCACATACAAAACTAGCATTTTCTAGTCTATAGGTATCATTTGTTCCTGTTGTAATCACCCCATAATGTCTAAATGTCTTAGTGGCATTTCCTTCAACACTTACTATTTTACCTTTTAGGAAATCATGAAATCTTAATGTTTGTTCATGTAACTCACCAGTTCTACGTACTTTCTTAGTATTTGGGTTAAGTCCTGTCATATTCACAAGAATCATCGCTCTTTTACCTATCATGTATGCATCATATTTTAGCGTTACGAAGGCTTTACCTGTAGCATCAAGCAGATAGCTCCCATCTGTAGAATCGACAACAACAACAGACTCTTCACGGGCAGATGTACAGAACTTGTCTCTAAAGTTATACCCTACAGCCACAACTAAATTAGTGTGGGTCTCTCCATTATACTCATTGCTAAACGTTAAAGTATCTCCAGATATGATTTCATCAAGGTTCCATTGTCCATTGGCTTCATAAGTTTCTACATCACCACCAATAGCAACAAAAGCCCTATTTTTCTTTATATCTGTCGTATTAAAGGGTGTCAATCCACCATTTAATTGTAACATTCCTGTTCCATTATCTGAACTCAATGTTCCACTAATACCTCCAGAATGTCTTCCATATAAGATATCTCTACCCGCAGCATCTTTGGCAAAACCAGCCATGGCACTTACATTGATATATCCCGTGGTAGAAACATTGACACCTTTGTTGTCTGTTGCTTGAACGATAAATTTATGTTCAAATTGCTTGGTTTCTGAATTATAATTCACTCCAGCAGCATTAATAGAAAATGCTGTTGCTTCGGCAGAAAGAACAGCCACTGAGAAAAGCTGTCCTCTTGTTTTAAGAACGCCGTTTAAATTAGTGTACTCTATGACTACTTCTACAATTGCTAAACCAGAATTTTGAGCATCTGCAGTTAGTAGTACAGGTACACCATTTCTATTGGTACCAAAATTAATACTCGCAGCGGGTGTACCCCCACCATCTGGCGTAAGTTTTAAGACACTTAAGTCTTTAGAGGTAACCGTAATACTTTTAATTCTATCGTTTGGTATGGATGTATTGGTATCTTTATTGATTAACGTTGTAACAGAATTATTACGTATACCCAAAGCCAAGTTATTGACACCACCATTTGGCACAAAAGTAATAAAGTAATTGATATTATCTATGGGATCAACAGGTTTTACTATCGCCCCTGCGATGAGATTAATCTTTGCTGTATCACAGATGGATGTATTTTCTTCAAGACAAAATTCTACTGTAAAGTTGTTGTCAATTATTGTTGTGGGAGCAGTATAGTGAAATACCGCATCTCCTGCTGCATCAGACTTGACAGTAGTTGCACTAAATCCACCGAAAACTCCTGCAATACTAGTAATTTTAACATTTTTATCTGCTGCGCCTACAGTTCCTTTTACTACGTTTATAGTAATGTCTTTTGTTACACCTGACTCATTAATGTCTAGTTGTTTTGTTGCAACGGAAAGTGTTATGACTGTAGAATCATTAATAACGATTTGGGAACTCTTCACAGGGAGACTGGCTCCTACAAATTTTTCAATCACTGTTTCGCCATTCTGCGTTACGGCATTAGAACCTGTAAGTTGTGCTGAAGTTGGAACACATGATAAGTCTGCCATTTTTCCACTTAGTATGACATCTTTAGATGATGTATTGACATCTAACGTGATACTATTTGGATTTGCACTCACTGAACCCTCAACAAGAGGACAACCACCCAAAGAAATATCCATACTATTTAAAGTGGCTACAACCATGCTGGGATAATTACTTTTTACTGTAATATTTGCACTAATATCACCACTATTTCTATCGATAGTTACATTTTGTAAAACTGTCGTTAATTTACCTGAAGTTGGTAAATCTGGCGTCCCTCCATTCTTAGTTCCATCTATTTTACTATTACTCCCACACGCGGACAACAGTAATAATAATGTAACTATCAAAAATGTATATAAACTATTTCTTTTCATTTTGTTTCCTTCTTCTATTAATACTGGTAATTTACACCAAATACGACATCACCTGTATGATCTAACGCATCTGCACTAGAGAGTGAATATCTATACCCAAGATCCAAAGATATCTTTTCCACAACTTCTAAAGCTACACCAGCTTGCATACCATATAAAAATCCACTCTCATCAATATTATTACTTTCATAATTCATATAACCCATATTGACACCCATATATGGTTGTAACGCATAACTATCATAGACATCTGTTTTTAAGAAAAAATAATCTAGTGAAAGAAAAAGTTTTTCAACATTACGTCCTTCATCATCAAAATAATTTAAGACAAACATCGTTCTCCACTGCTCATTTTGTGCACCGATACGAAATCCAAATGTAGTACCATTACTTGTGCTACCATCTGTTTCACTGGCTGCTTGACCTTGAACTTCTGTAATACTTACTTCAACCCCAATAAACTTTTGACTCTCAGATATATCTCTTGCTTGAAGTGCTGTTCCTAGTGCCATACATAAAAGTGCTATTCCAATTTTTTTAACCATGATAAAACTCCTTGTCCTGTTTAAAATGATGCATAAATAATGCGAGTACCAATAGAATATCACATTTTTATATTTTTTAAGATTAAATATTTCAAAATATTAGACTTTGAATTAAATATTAATAGTATCATAACAAGAAAATGTCAAAAAATGTCAAAAATATGTATATGTTGTAGTAATTTAAGTAGGTGGTGTCAAGAGAGGGACTTGAACCCTCGACCTCCGGCTTATGAGACCAGCGCTCTAACCAGCTGAGCTACCTTGACATGTATTTGTTAAGAGACGGAATTTTAGCTAAAGATACCTTTATTGTCAATAGTATTTAAAAAATAAAGCTAAAAAATGACTATTTTCTTAGTAATTAATCATAGTTTAGTCATACTGACTCATATATATTAAATGAATGAAATAAACTTATTGACATTTTTAGAAAAAATCACTACAATGCGATAATAAAAATCACACTATATAACATAAGGAGTCAATATGGCATTTCAACCATTAAAAGACCGACTATTAGTCAAACGGGAAGAACAATCGAACCAAACTGCTTCTGGACTTTATATTCCAGATACTGCGAAAGAGAAACCTTTAGAGGGTCTAGTTACTGCAGTAGGACCAGAGGCAAAAGAAGATGGCATAAACATAGGAGACACCGTTGTATTTGCAAACTTCTCAGGTATGGAAATCGTCATTGAAGGTAAAGAGTACCTTATACTACTAAGCAAAGAAGTGCTTGGCTTAATTAAATAAAAAAGGAAACATCAATATGGCAAAAGAAATATTTTTTTCAGACAAAGCAAGAAGCGGACTTTTTGAAGGTGTAACTAAACTAACAGATGCAGTTAAAGTAACTATGGGACCAAGAGGTCGTAATGTACTGATACAAAAATCTTATGGAGCACCACATATCACAAAAGATGGTGTCTCTGTTGCTCGTGAAATAGAGCTGGTTGATAGCCTTGAAAACATGGGGGCACAGCTTGTAAAAGAAGTAGCTTCAAATACAGCAGATGAAGCAGGTGATGGAACCACAACAGCTACAGTACTAGCACATGCCATCTTCAAAGAAGGTCTTAGAAACATTACGGCAGGAGCTAACCCAATAGAAGTGAAACGTGGTATGGATAAAGCATCGGCAGCTATCATCGAAGAACTTCAAAAAATCTCTAAAGAAGTCAAAGATAAAAAAGAGATTGCACAGGTTGCAACTATTTCTGCAAACTCTGATGAGACTATCGGTAACCTTATTGCCGAAGCAATGGATAGAGTAGGTAAAGATGGTGTTATCACTGTAGAAGAAGCTAAAGGTATCAATGATGATCTTGAAGTTGTAGAAGGTATGCAATTTGATAGAGGATATGTCTCACCTTATTTTGTGACTAATACCGAAAAAATGACTTGTGAACTTGAATCACCTATCATTCTTTTAACCGATAGTAAACTCACCTCACTCAAAGACTTAGTGCCTATGTTGGAACAAGTACAACAAAGTGGACGTCCTTTACTTATCATCGCTGATGATGTTGAAGGTGAAGCACTTTCAACTTTAGTTCTCAATAAACTCAAAGGTGTACTTAATATCACAGCTGTCAAAGCACCAGGTTTTGGAGACAGAAAAAAAGAGATGCTAAAAGACATTGCTATTCTTACTGGGGCTACACTCATTACAGAGGAGCTTGGTCTTACATTAGAAAAAGCAACACTTGCTGATCTTGGTCAAGCTACACGCGTTGTGATTGACAAAGATAATACAGTCATCGTTGATGGTAAAGGTGATAAAGATGCTGTTGTCGCACGTGTAAATGAAATAAAAACACAGGTAAACTCAACAACAAGCGAATATGATAAAGAAAAACTTCAAGAGCGTCTTGCAAAACTCTCTGGTGGTGTAGCAGTCATTAAAGTTGGTGCTGCCACTGAGACGGAAATGAAAGAGAAGAAAGATAGAGTAGATGATGCCCTCTCAGCCACTAAAGCAGCTGTAGATGAAGGTATTGTTATCGGTGGAGGTGCAGCACTTATTAAAGCGAGTCAAGCTGTTAAGCTTGATCTCAAAGAAGATGAAGCAGTTGGTGCAGAAATCATCTTAAGAGCTGTATTTGCACCTATGAAACAAATAGCTCAAAATGCTGGGTTTGATGCGGGTGTGGTTGCAGATAAGATTGCTAATTCAACAGAAGCCAATTTAGGTTTTAATGCTGTAACGGGGGAATATGTAGATATGATTGAAGCAGGTATCATAGACCCACTTAAGGTAGAACGCGTAGCACTTCAGAATGCAACTTCTGTAGCTTCACTATTATTGACTACAGAAGCAACAGTTTCAGATATACCTGAAGCGCCAACAGCTATGCCAGACATGCCTCAAATGGGTGGTATGCCCGGCATGATGTAAAAAGTTAAAGTAGATGACAGAAGTCATCTACTTTACTATTTATCTTAACAAGTCGTGAAGTTCTCCTGCAGCTAAAGGCTTAGAAAACAAGTACCCTTGTGCATGGTCACAACCAAAGTCATACAATAATGCAGACTCTCTAGATGTTTCTACTCCTTCAGCAACTGCTTCAAATCCTAATCCATGAATGAGAGCAATCATTGCTTTTACAGTAATTTGATTATCTAAATTTGAGTATAAATCAAAGATAAGTGATCTATCGATCTTTACCATAGAAAGAGGAAGCCTCTGTAAATCTTTTAAAGAAGAAGCACTCGCACCAAAATTATCTAATGAAATAGAAAGTCCTAAATCTTTAAAAAGTTTAAAGTCCATAGCAGTTTTTTCAATATTAACCATTGCTGAACTTTCAGTAATATCTAAATTGAATTCTCTAGGATCAATACTATTATCTTCAAATAATATTTCAAGCTTTTGAATAAGTTTATCTACTTGCATTTCTTTTAATGAGAGATTTAACGTAATTTTAAATTTTTTTAATCCTACATCATTCCAAACTTTTCGCTGTTTAATGGCTTCTCTAAAGGCGTACTCCCCTATATCAATAATAAGCCCTGTTCTTTTTGCTACTTCCAAAAACTTATCTGCAGAGATAAGTCCTAATCTTGGGTGATTCCATCTTATTAGTGCTTCAGCACCTATCATTTCTTCTGTTTTTAAATTAAATACAGGCTGATAATAAAGAAAAAAATCATGATTTTTCAACCCTGCTTGAATATCTTCATTCATTTTAACTTCATCTCTATGTATGCCCTGAAACTCTTTAGTAAAGAATTTAATGTTTGATTCACTCTCTTTTTGTGCTTCATCTAGTGCCACATATACATGATTAATAAGTTTAGTAGCATTTTCTCCATGTGTTGGATAATTTACAATCCCCAATGAAGTTGTAAAACGTACATTTTCTATCTCTTTTTTCTTTAGCTCTGTAATCATCCCTCTTGCTGTATCTTGAATTTTTTCATCGTTATTCGTTTTTTCTAATATACATAAGAATTTATCACAATCCATTCTATATATTTTTAATCTTTCATTGTCTTTAAAGTACTCTGCCATCTCTTTAATAATCTTATTGGTAACACCTGGTCCTAATGTTGTTTGTAATTCATCAAAATGGTCGATACCCAATAAAAGTAGCGTAAAAGATTCTGAATATTTTTGATTTTTCATCACAAGTGAATTGATATCAGAAAATGCAGAAAACTGACTTGGTAAGCCCGTAAAAAAATCTTCTCCACCATCTTTTTGCAGTGTTCTAGTTTCCTTGCTTACTACTGCTTGCATATCAACCACACAAGTAATTGTCTTATTGAGATTCCAGCCACTCTTATCTACATATATATTCACTTGTTTCATTTTACCAACAATCACAAGTAATACATTTTGTAAATGAAAACTGTCATCATTTTTTTCAGACTCCTGTTTTAACACCGTAAAAAAATCTTTTGCATCAGATGTATCAATCTTTAATTCAACTTCTTTTGCATTAGCCATTTTTTGATATGTGTCATTTAATGAAAAAAGTGTCTTTGCTGATTGATTGGCAAAAGTAATTTTATAGTCTTCTGAAAATACTAACATGGCTTCAGAAAAGAACTCTTTTTCTTTCTTAAACAGATTTAACTCTTCTACAAGTATTTGTGTACTTTTTTTATGCCATCGATACAGTAATAAAAATACACCTAAAAGCATAATCATCACAATACCTATCATTAATTTTATATCCATTTATCTTCCCTTGTTTATATCATTATCGCAATAATTTTTGAAATTCAAATACAGGTACAGGTTTTGAAAAATAATACCCCTGTAAAAGATCACATTCATATGAAGCAAGCAGTTCTGCCATTCTATCATTTTCTATACCTTCAGCCACAACTTTCATACCTAAGTTATGTCCAAGTTCAATCATAGCTTTTACTATTCTTTGATCTTCTTTATTTGTTAAAATATAATCAATTAGAGTCTTATCAATTTTCAAAATATCCGCAGGAAATCTTTTTAAATACAGAAATGAAGTATATCCTGTTCCAAAATCATCCAATGATATACCTACTCCCAATTTCTTCAAATCCCAAAAATGTTTTTGCGTTGACTCTTCACTTATCATTGCTGAACCTTCTGTAATTTCAAATTTTATTGAAGATGGATTCACTTGATGATGTTGTATTCGTTGTGCCACATTATCTATAAACCCTTCTGTATCAATCTCAAGAAGTGTGATATTTATAGATACATCTATTTGTTTAAATTTAAAAAGCTTCCAACGTTTTTGTTGCTTAAGCACTTCTTCCAAAATATATTTACCTAACTCTACAATAAACCCTGTTCTTTCCATCATAGGAATAAAAATATCTGGTGCAATAAGCCCATACTGTGGATGGTTCCAGCGAATAAGTGCTTCAGCAGAAACTACTTCTTTTTCTGAACTCTCTACAATTGGTTGATAATATACTTCAAATTGATTATTTTTTAATGCTTCATGCATTTCATTGTGCAACACCAGTTCATCATAATCATGCAATGCCACCTCTGGTGTATATATTTGAACCCTTCCATCTCCATAACTTTGTGCTTGTGATAAAGCTTTATATGCTTTGTCTAGTAAATCTCGTGTTCCACCACTATCAGGATAAATACTAATACCAACTGAAGCAGTAAGATATAGTTTTATATCTTCCATTTTATAAAACAATGCCAACTGTTCTTGAATTTCAGCTACAAAAGAAAGTACTTCTTTCTCATTCTTTATATTAGAAATAGACATCAAGAAATTATTGTAATATGTATGGTATACATTTACATCTAATTTTGTTGGTAATTTATTTAAATAATCTGCTATTCGTATGAGTATAAGATTTATTTGCTCATGCCCAATAATAGCACGGAGGTTAGAAAAACCATCTATATCAAGAACCACTAAAGCAATTTTCTGCTCTTTAAGATGTACTTTTGCATAGAGTGCATTTAAGTCATGTACGACTTGTGTCTGATTTGGTAATTTAGTCAACTGATGCTTATAATCTAATGTTTTTTCACGTGTTTTTTGACGTAAATCATGAATTGAAATAATATTACACCAGGATTCATATTTACTTCCTACTTCACTACTATCAATATAAAGATTTATCGGGATATCACCATCAATATCATTTAAAGATAAATTGACTTGTAAATACGCGCGCATTTTACCTTCTGCATGTGTATGCGTTTGCTCTATAAGTTCATCTAGTGCTATCCAATTAGATTTTATTTTTACTTTAGGCATCACCGATAAAGGTTTAAACATAAATTCTTTAGGCAAAAGTAGTAATTTTCTCATAGTTATATTGGCATAAAGTATTTCATTTTCTTTAGAAAAAATAAGTATAGCATCTTCTGAAATATCGAATGCTTTTTGAAATATTTTTACTTTATTATTTACAACGCTTAGTAATTCTTTTTTTTCACGTTTAGAAGACAGATAAAAGTATATACCTGAAAGTATTATAAGTGGTAAAAGATATATACTTTCAGCTGATATGGCTAACCACAATTCATTTACTACTTTTAAGACTGACTCCATCCATACTCACCTTATCATTTATCATCAATTATATCATACAAGACTGAAGCTATACAACTTACGATTTAAGTCTTTTTTTTACTCATACACAATGCCTCAACTTGTATAGAGGCATCTTCTAAAATAAAATTTTTCCCCTCTTCTATATCTTCTAGTATCACTGTTTTCCCTGCATACGAAACCTGTGCCCAGCCTTTGTGGCATTGCAATTTCGGGTCACTCATTTTTAGCTTTTCATTGATAACATCCAGATAATGCTGTTTGTCTTGCAGTCTTAGAGAAATCGCCTGCCCATAATGTCGTTTTACTTCTGGTAATTGCACTGAAAAACGCTCTATCTTATAGTCCATATTACGCTTAAATTCATCTTTTAACTGCATAAATCTATGTGTTACTTCAGTCAGTTTAGAAGAAGGAGATGCTCGAAGAAACATCTCTTCATTGTGTGTCAACTCACGTATGCTACGTTGCATTTTCTGTTCAACGGTATAGCCAAATCGTTCCTCTAATTCACTCAGTATATACAAAATCTCTCTACTGTCAGGCAATATCATTTCCATTGCAGCACTGGGTGTGGGTGCGCGCATATCTGCCACAAAATCACTTATCATGACATCGACTTCATGTCCCACAGCCGAAACCACTGGTGTTTGCATCGCATAGATGGTATCTGCTACTACCTCTTCATTAAAAGACCATAAATCCTCAGCAGAGCCTCCCCCTCGTCCAACAACAACCACATCAACGCCTAAACTATCTGCATACTGTAGTGACTTAGCAATCTGCATAGCTGCTTGTTCTCCTTGTACTAGCGTATCTACGATTACTACTTCAAGCAATGCCCAACGCTTTTCTATGATTTTAAGCATATCATAGAGTGCTGCAGACTCTTTGGCTGTTACCAGTGCAATTTTTTGTATATGTTTAGGCATAGGCTTTTTTCTTTGTGCATCAAAGTAGCCTTTTTCTTTCAGCTTCTCTTTTAGTTGCTCATAGGCAAGAGCCAATGCGCCTTGACCATACGGTTCTATACGTACCGTCTGAAACTGATACTCTCCCCTAGGTGTATAGACAGAAACTGAGCCTTCAACAACAATATGCATACCCTTCTCTATACGAAACTTCATCTTCGCCACAGAAGAACGCCACATCACGCATTTGATAGAGCTGTCTTTATCTTTGATAGAAAAATAGAGGTGTCCTGAAGTATGGTAAGTAGCAGAAGCCACTTCACCCTCTACCATCGTATGCATAAAGGTTGCTTCTAGGAGTGATTTTATTTTGGTGTTGAGAGATGAAACACTCATCATGGATTGTGACATATCATTTCCTCTTCATAATTCATACTAAAATTAATATCACACTATGTAGGTTCGATGAAATCGAACACTTTTTGGTAATCAATTTATTTTTTGTTCGATTGCATCGAACCTACGTTTACATTATTTCTTTTGTGCTACCAATAAGGTAGAAATTCCCATAGAAAAACTCTTGGTATACTTCATCTCAAATCCTGCTTCTTCTAACTCTTTAGACAACATTTCTGTCGTTAAAAACTCTTCGATAGAATCTGGCAAATATTTATACGCTTCATAGTTCTTAGAGATAAACCCACCCACACGAGGTAGTATGTTTTTCATACCAAAGTCTACAATCTTATCTATAATACCTTGTCGCTCTTGTTTGGTAAATTCTAGTATGACCACAAGTCCACCTGGCTTTAATGCACGGTTAAACTCGTGTAGTGCTTCTACCCTGTCTACTACATTACGGATACCATAGCTTATAGATATCACATCAGAGCTTTCATCTTCTAGTGGAAGTGCTTGTGCTTTACCTTCTATAAACTCTGCAAAGTCTACTTTGCCACGTGCAACTTCAAGCATACCTACCGAGGGGTCTATGCCCACGTATTTGTCTATGCTTACGCCATTTTTCTCAGCTTGTTCTTTCCAGTAGATGAGTAGGTCGCCAGTACCAGTTGCTACGTCAGTCACTTGTCCTAAGGCTTTTTTACCTAGGATTTCAAAGGCTTTGTCACAGCCTTTTTTACGCCATTGTATGTCTATGCCCATGCTCAGTACTCTGTTTGCTTTGTCATAGGTAGAGGCTATGTCATCAAACATATGCACTATTTTGTCTTGTTTCTCTTGTTTATCTGTTAGTTTTTCAATGCCCAATTTGCTTACTCCATATCATCATATCTACATCTTTTTTCTCAGTATGTAAAAACTGTAAATTCATAGTAGTATTATAGGTTAAAGTGTTTGCAGAAAGCTTAGGTGTCTGGTAGATAAGCATCCAATCTATCTTTTCTTTTAAAGCTTCAAGCATCCCTTCTCCACCTTCAACCAAAACAAACGAAGGTTTTTCCAAGAAATCTAAGTTATTTACAACATCTACATCTCTATTTTCAATACTAAAGAGTGGTATCTCTCTGTCAAAATTATCAACTTTGCTATATATCTTCACATGAGGCGCTTTACCCTCTGTAAATCTACAGTCAAGTGTAGGTTTGTCTACCCTTACTGTATTACCACCTATGAGCAAGGTGTCACA
>Ga0256824_10000763_pt1 | contig 12545 bp, 10 predicted proteins | sample CV67metaG_FD_191570 | JGI IMG/M metagenome (GOLD analysis project Ga0256824, IMG submission 191570) | Hydrothermal vent microbial communities from East Pacific Rise, Pacific Ocean - CV67 | ecosystem: Environmental > Aquatic > Marine > Hydrothermal vents | place: Pacific Ocean: East Pacific Rise...
TCCTCTGGAAAATATAAGGGAAGACCTGTTCAAGTATGGGTAAAACAAAAAATTAGATTTGATTTTAATTAAGGGCAAAAATGAAAAAACAATGGATTATTTTTTATATATTAACACTTTTTTTAAGTAAAAGTATTGCAACAGAAACACCGATTTCATTAGAGATTAATCATCTTGATTTGGCTACGATGATGGTTTATGATGGAAAATATAAAAAAGCAAAAGCAGAATTATTAGCAGTCAATAAAAAATCTAAAACTTTTGATAAAGCACGCTATTATAAACTTCAAGCTGTTTTAGCCGTGAAAGCGGAAAATCATAAAAAAGCCATTAAAGCATTTAAGAATGCGATAAATGCCACTAAAGTAAAAGTGTACAGTGATCCAAATGCCATAATAAAAAAAGCAACAAAAAAATATCTTTTTTCTTTTATGTCAGCAGAGAAGCCAAAGGTAACCAAGAAAAAATCTTCGTTCCATCCTGAAAAATTAAGAAAAGAAGAACTTTCACAACTTTATATTCAATTGAGTCAAGAGTATTATAAAAATAAAGAATATCTCAACACCGTCAAAACCCTTAATAACGCAGGAAAAATTGGAAGAGATAGAGCCTCTTTATTTGCATTGCGTGCAGACTGTTTTTGGAAAGCAAAAAAGAAAGAGCATGCCATTAAAGCATTAAGCCAAGGAGCAAAGCTTTTTCCTAAAGACACGACACTTCTTAAACAAAAATTTTATTATTTTTCTGATATGAAGCTCTATCAATCGGCTATTATAGCCTCTAAAGCCTATATGAAACGAGAAAAAGCTTCGGTAAAAGAGTATTTAGCTTTGGCACAAATGTTAAGTAATGGAGGAGAGAAACATGAAGCTGTTAAAATTTTAGAAGAAGCACTTTTAAAATTTCCTAAAGATGCTACAGCAAAAGTGTTATTGGCACATCTCTATTTAAAAGAGGGTAATATTCATACGCCTGCAACACTCTTTGAAGAGGCATCTGTTTATGATAAAAAATACACAAAAGAAGCATCAGAACTTTTTAGACGCGCCAAAGAGTTACCGCATGCACTCTATTTAAACGCAAATGTAAAAGATAAACTAGAAAAACTTAAACAAAAAATTGCCATTTATCTTGATAAAGGGGAATATGAAAAAGTCATAGGACTTCAAGAGTCTCTCAAACGCTATAAAATGCTACAAGATGATAATCTGCGTTATGCCTTAGCCTATGCTTTTTATATGGCAAAAGATTATGAGAGTGCAGAAGCGCAGTTTAAAAAAATAAACAGCAATGAGCTTTTTGAAAAAGCAACAATTATTCGTAAAAATATAGAAAAATGTAAAGATAGCCCTTTGGAGTGTATGTAGGGTTAAGCATCTTTGATTTTTTCTAAAATATTATTTAATTTAAAAAAAACCTTGAAAATATCTAATATTTTAAATATTTTTAACTTCTTTTAAAAATAATTTTAAAGATTTTTTTGATTGATGGTTCATTTTGTAATGGATATGTTCAAGATACCAACTTAATTCTTTAGGGGTAATGCCTCTTTTTTTTGCCTCTTTTTTTAAGAGGTATTGTGGCACTTTAATTTTTTGTTTTGCAAATTTTTTGGCAAGTTTGTTAAAATAAACACCATTTTTAGTGTAACAGAGTCTCGCAAATACAAATGGTAACTTAGTTTTTTTATGCCATTCATACGCTAAATCAATCCCTTCTTTCCCTTCTAAATAATATTTTAACGCTTTATCTCCAATGAGGACTTTTCCACTTAAATTTAAGACATTGGCAAGTTGATTAGAAGTAGCAGAAGCAGGGTCTATTTGTTTTTTACCTTTTAAGAGAAGAACACTATAGACGCGTTTATTGGCAATAATACCCAAATTGGTACAGTTAAATTTTTTGGAATGAACAGAAGAGATAAATCCTGCATCAATTTGTCTTTTTTCTAGGGCATGATTGATTTTTGAGGGAACATCTTTTTTATAGTTGAGAAACATTTTAGTGCTATTGCGAGAAATATATCGTTTTAAAAAAACTTGAAAGGGGAGAAGATTAAGATAAGAGATAGAACCAAAGCGCATAATTACCTTTCTTTTACAATTTAAGTAATTATAGCCAAAGCAAAAGGAGTTTCCCTTTTGCTTTGATAAAAATACCTTATTTAAAAATACTTTCTGCTTGTGTTGCTTCAATCGCATCAGTGTCTTTTTTTCCTCTAATTTTTTGATTTGAACCATTTAGTGTTACATTTGTGAGTTTTGTATTCACTTCATCAAAACTACCTGCTACAAAAACAATACCTGCTGCATCTGAATTATAGTTTATTGTTATATTTTCAAAGATACCACCAACATTTCCACCATGAGTCTCTTTAAAGTAAAGCGCCCCTTCAGAATCAAGACTATTGAGTGTAATGGTTACATTTTTATAAGTTCCAACGGTTGTTCCTGACATTTCAATACCCGCTTTTTTACCATTTGTAATGGTTAATCCATCCACCATTCCAGTCCAACCAGCATCTGTATCAAAAGAATCATCTTGTGCGCCATCAATTGTAATATCTTTAAGGTTTACATCTCCACCCCAAATTTCAATACCATCATCACCTGAACGGTGTGTTATAATATTTTCAATAACAGTTTTATTACTTACACCAAATAAGCTAAGACCATTAATTTCTTTATCTTGTTCTACGGCAATTCCTGAATTATCAATAATGACATATTTTAATGAACCAGATGTTGCACCACTTGTTCCTGCTTCTGTAACATCATCTACTTCATATTGATTTGTTTGGTTGTTTGCTTTGTTTCCAATGATTGTTACACCACCCCATTGTCCAGCAGCTTCTGCATCTCCATTAACTGCTTCTTGTGAAGTAAATAAAATAGGATTTGATTCTGTACCATTTGCAATCAAGAATGCCCCTGCTTGAATCATTAGCCATGCGTCACTTCCTTCAATCCCTGCCACAGTTGTTCCTGCTTCTATTGTTAGTGTTACGCCTGTAGCTACTTCAACTTTTCCATCAAGTAACCAAGTTTTATTTGCTGTTAGCGTTCTATTTGTTGTGATTTCACCACTTAAAATATTACTTGTTTGTGCTGTATCTTTTGTACCTGAATCAGGTGTTTCTGTTTTTGTATTTGTATCAGAAGAAGAGTCACTTCCACAACCTGAAAATGTTAGTGCAGCAATTGCAAATGTTGAGAGTAAAATTTTAGAGTAATTCATGGTTAATTCCTTCAAGTATGTTTTAATAAAAGAACTTTAACTTAGAATGATTACACAATAGATACATATTGGTTATATTATGGTTACAAAGATAAAATATTTACAATAATTTATATCCCACACCCCATATAGGCGAGAAATATTCTTTATCTCCAAGAGGGTCTATTTTCTTTTTAAGCCTATTCATTGCCACATTAATTGTTTTATCTTGAAAATCTAAACTATTTTCTTCCCATACTTCTTCTCGTAAATAATCTCTATCAAGTGGTTGATGTGGATTTTTGATAAAAGTATGAAGAAGTTTAAATTCTAAATTTGTTAAATCAATGGTTTTATCTTCTATGGTTAAAATACGCTTACTTACATCTAAAAGTAAATCTCTATAATGTAATTTTGGATTAGAAGTCACACCACTTCTTTTAAGTAAGGCTTTTACACGAACAATGAGTTCTTTTGTTGAGAATGGTTTTGTCATATAATCATCTCCGCCAGCAGTAAAGCCTTCAATAATTTCATTCTCTTTTGCTTTGGCTGTTAAAAATATAACAGGAATCTCATACCCTAAATCTCGTATTTTTGTCACAAATTCACTTCCCTCAACCCCTGCAAGGTTTCTATCGACAATCATTAGAGAAGGTGTTTCTTCTTCAATAAACTGTTCTACCTTTTCTGTTGAAAGAAATCCTGTAACACTGTATCCCTCTTTTTCAAGATGATACTCTAAAAGCTCCAATATATCAGCTTCATCTTCAATAATTATAATTTCTATCTCTTTATGTTGTTTAAAAGTTTGCATTTTATATCATAGTATCTATTGATGACATTTTGATGACAAATTTTTGTGAAAAATATAATTGAAGGAGATAATGGGAATTTTTATATGTAGATAAAGTTTAAAAGTGAATGGAAAATGAAAAGAGAAAGTCTCTTTTCATTCTTAAAATATAGTTTAGCTATTTCTCTTTTCGATAATTTCTTTTGCTACATTTTGTGGAACTTCTTCATAATGATCAAATTCCATTGCATAAGTTGCACGACCTTGTGTCATTGAACGAAGGTCTGTTGAGTAACCAAACATTTCTGAAAGTGGTACAAATGCATTAACAATTTTGCTTCCTGCTCTGTCATCCATTCCTGAAACTTGTCCTCTTCTTTTTGCTACATCACCAATAACATCACCCATGTAATCTTCTGGTGTTTCTACTTCAACTTTCATCATTGGTTCTAAGATAATCGGATTTGCTTTTCTACAACCCTCTCTTAGTCCCATTGACGCAGCAAGTTTAAATGCCATTTCAGATGAATCGACATCATGGTAAGAACCATCATATACAGTAACTTTTAAATCTTCTACAGGGTATCCTGCTTGAATTCCTCTAGCCATTGCTTCTTGAATACCTTTATCAATTGGTTTGATAAATTCTTTTGGAATTACCCCACCTTTAACAGCATCAACAAATTCATACCCAAATCCTGGTTCTTGTGGTTCAATTTTAAGATAAACATGACCAAATTGTCCTCTACCACCAGATTGTTTCGCATATTTGTATTCTTGATCAACAGAATCTTTAATAGTTTCACGGTAAGAAACTTGTGGAGCACCTACATCTGCTTCAACATTAAATTCTCTTTTCATTCTGTCTACAAGGATTTCTAAGTGAAGCTCACCCATTCCTGAAATAATTGTTTGACCTGTTTCTTCATCTGAAGAGACACGGAAAGATGGATCTTCTGCAGCTAATTTACTAAGTGCTACACCCATTTTTTCTTGATCTGCTTTTGTTTTTGGTTCAACAGCAACAGAGATAACTGGATCTGGGAAATCCATTCTTTCAAGAACAACTTTATCAGAAGCATCACAAAGCGTATCACCTGTTGTTGTATTTTTAAGTCCAACAACAGCTCCAATTTCACCAGCATAAATTTCTGAAATTTCTTCACGCTTAATTGCGTGCATTTTCATAATTCTACCGATACGCTCTTTTTTATCTTTTGTTGTATTATGTACATAAGAACCTGACTCTAAAGAACCACGATAAACACGAATAAATGTAAGTTGACCAACAAAAGGATCAGTCATAATTTTAAATGCTAAAGATGCAAAAGCACCTTCATCAGAAGAAGGAACAATAATTTCTTTCTCCTCATCATCCATCATTGTACCTTTAATATCAGCACACTCAAGAGGAGAAGGAAGATAAGCAACAACAGCGTCAAGCAGAGTTTGAACACCTTTATTTTTAAATGCTGTTCCAGGTAACATAGGAACTACATACATACCAATACATGCAGCTTTAATTCCAGCGATAATTTCATCATTTGTAATCTCTTCACCTTCAAGGAATTTTTCCATTAAGTGTTCATTACATTCAGCTTCAGAAATACCTTCAATCATTTTCTCACGCCACTCTTCTGCTTGTTCTTTGAGTTCTTCACGAATTGGTTGAACATGGTAGTTTGAACCCATTTCGGCATCTTTATCCCAAACAACTTCTTCCATTTTAACTAAATCAACAACACCTTCAAACTCTTCTTCTGCACCAATTGGTAATTGAATTACAAGTGGATTCCCTTTAAGTCTTTCTCTAATTTGTCTTTCAACTTCTAAGAAATCAGCACCAGTTCTATCCATTTTGTTTACAAAAACAAGAGAAGGTACACCATAACGGTTTCTTTGTCTCCATACAGTTTCTGATTGTGGTTGAACCCCACCAACAGCACAAAATACAGATACAGCACCATCAAGAACTCTCATAGAACGCTCAACTTCAATAGTAAAATCAACATGCCCTGGAGTATCAATAATATTGATTTGTTTACCTAACCACTCACAAGTCGTAGCAGCAGAAGTAATTGTAATACCTCTTTCTTGCTCTTGTTCCATCCAGTCCATTGTTGCAGCACCGTCATGTACTTCACCAATTTTATGCTCAACACCTGTATAAAAAAGAATTCTTTCAGTTGTTGTTGTTTTTCCTGCATCAATGTGTGCAGCAATTCCGATATTTCTTACATCTTCAAGTTTATGCGTTCTTGCCATAATTTATTCCCTTACCATCTATAGTGAGCAAATGCTTTATTTGCTTCAGCCATTTTATATGTATCTTCTTTCTTCTTGAAAGCAGAACCTTTTTCAGTTGCAGCATCCATAAGTTCATTACTTAAACGCTCCATCATAGTTCTTTCATTTCTTTTTCTTGCAGCATCTACTAACCATCTAATCCCTAAAGATTGTTGTCTTTCAGGTCTAACTTCAATAGGCACTTGGTAAGTTGCACCACCAACTCTTCTTGATTTTACTTCCATAACAGGTTTAACATTTTCCATTGCTTTGTTAAAAATTTCAATACCTGTTTCTTCTGATTTCGATTCAATTCTTTCTAACGCTGAGTACATTACTTTTTGCGCTGTACTTTTTTTACCACCAAGCATAATTGCATTGATAAATTTTGTTAATACTTTAGAACCGTGTACTGGATCTGGCAATACTGGTCTAACGGGAGCTTTTCTTCTTCTCATAGAGATTCCTTCAATTATATAAATTTACTCAAGTGTTGTCCCCTAAGGTTAATCTTAAAAGATTATTTGACAATACCTGCACGAAGTCTGTTCCCAGACTAACCTATTACTTTAAACTTTATTAAAAATATTTAACTATTTTTTAGGTCTTTTTGTACCATATTTAGAACGAGCAACAGTTCTTCCATTTACACCAGAAGCATCTAAAGCACCACGAACAATATGATATTTTACACCAGGTAAATCTTTAATTCTTCCTCCACGCACAAGTACAATAGAGTGTTCTTGAAGGTTATGTCCTTCTCCACCAATATATGAGATTACTTCAAATCCTGATGTTAATCTAACTTTTGCTACTTTTCTAAGTGCCGAGTTAGGTTTTTTAGGAGTTGTTGTATAAACTCTAGTACATACACCTCTTCTTTGAGGACATTTTACAAGTGCAGGTGATTTTGATTTTTTCACTTGCTTTTTACGCTCTTTACGAATCAATTGGTTAATTGTTGGCAAATCGTTTCCTTTTCTGTTTAGTTTGAATTGAATCTGGTTATTACACCATATAAAAATATTTTTGTTTTTAAAATAGTTTTATATAGTGAATAAATCTTCATTCGTTTAATGCTAAAGTTAGATAAAAGCATTAAATTTTTTGAGCTACATTATATCTAAATATCCTTTGCTCTAAGAATTATTACAAAAGAGCAAGCTTAATTAGGGTGTTTATCTGATTTTTTTAAGACCTCTTTTATCATTTCTGAAACACTTTCTGCTTGTGTTCCTAAAACAATTTGAATGGTATACTTATCAGGACGAATTACCCCTCTTGCACCTAAAATAAAAAATACATCATCATTAAGAATATAACTATCTTTAACTGACATTCTGAGTCGTGTGATACATGCATCAATATTTGTGATATTCTCTTCTCCTCCTAGTGCTTTGATATAGGAGAGTGCTAAATTTTGGTTCTCTTGGGTTACTTTGGCTTCTTCTTTATCTTCATCAAATATTTTAAGATTAAAAAGTTTTATTGCATAATAGGAGAGGGTAAAATAAAGAAATCCAAAGAGAATACCTAAGGGTAAAATCAATATAGCATTATGACCCAGTTTATAATTAATGATGTAATCAATAAATCCAGCAGAAAAACCAAATCCTATATGAATATCTAAGAGTTGTGCAGTGGCTAATGCAAGTCCTGTAAGTAGAGCATGTATGATAAAGAGTATGGGTGCTACAAATAAAAATAAAAATTCTAAAGGTTCAGTTACACCTGTTAAAAAAGAGGTAAATGCTACACCTGCTAAAAGAATGCCTAATTTTTGACGCGCACTTTTTGTTGTATTTAAATAAATAGCATACGCCATAGAAGGGAGTCCAAACATCATAACGACATAAAATCCTGACATATAGATTCCTGCCGTTTTATCTCCCGCAAAAAAACGATGTAAATCCCCATTGGCAATGACCTCAACACCATCTTTCATATAACTATATTCTCCTAATTGAAACCAAAAGATAGAATTGAGAATGTGATGTAACCCTAGAGGAATAAGAAGACGATTGAGTGTTCCATAGATAAAAGTACCCATTTCATTAAGTTCAATTATTTTTGTTGAAAATGTATCAATACCACCTTGTGCATAATGCCAAAAATATCCTGCTAAGAGACCCACACCAATCGCTAAAATAGCGGTAATAATAGGCACAAATCTTTTTCCACCGAAAAACCCTAAAAATTCAGGAAGTTTAATGGTATGAAATTTGTTATAGAGTGTTCCTGCTAAAATACCCATAATAATCCCTATAAACACACCCATATTAATATCTTTATCAATACTCATATAGACAGCTTTAGCAATTAAGACCCCAATAGCTCCTGCTAATGCAGCAGAACCATCACTATTTTTTGCAAGTCCATAGGCAATACCAATTCCAAAAAGTAAATCAAGATTAGAAAAAATAGCTTCTCCCGCATTTTTCATCACTAATGCAAGTTCTCCATCAATATAAGGAATGTCTCCAAATCCTAATCTTAGAAGTAATGCAGCTACAGGTAACACTGCAATAGGTGTCATTAATGCTTTTCCAATTTTTTGTAATAGAGTGAACATGGTTATATTTTCCTTATTTTTTCTTTTGTTGTTGCAATGCTTTTAGGAGAAACGCTAAGTGTCTCTAATCCTAGTTCTATTAATTTAGCAATAGCATTTTTATTGGAAGCAAGTTCGCCACAAATGCTCACAGGTTTACTTGTTTGGCGCATTATCATTTTGATGGCATCAAATACAACTGTTGATAATTCATCTACCTTCAAAGTAGGATGCGTGCGTTCAGTGGCAAAAAGGTATTGTGTTAAGTCATTCGTTCCAATGGAGTAAAAGTCAACCACTTTATTAAATTCTTTAATTAAAAAAAGTACAGAGGGTACTTCTATCATAATTCCAAATGAGATATTTTGGGTATCTAAATAATATTTTCTAGCAACGGTTAATGTAAATTTTTTTGCATATTCAAACTCTTCAACGGTGCTTATCATTGGAAACATTATTTTTAAGGGAGCTTTTCTTGTGGCACTTAAAATTGCATGAAGTTGCGTTTCTAAAATATTAGCGTGTGTTTGAAGAAGTCTAATTCCTCTAATACCTAAAAATGGATTATTTTCATGGGGTAAATTAATATAAGGAAGGGCTTTATCTCCACCAATATCAATTGTTCGAATGGTAATATTTGTAAATAGAGAAAAAATTTCACTGTAGATATCTATTTGTTCATTAAGTGTAGGTTCTTCTTCTGTAAATAAAAATTCTGTGCGCAACAGTCCAATACCCTCTGCTCCTTCTTCTTTTGCTTGTTTCACAGAAGTAATGTCTGAAACATTAGCCAAGACTTTGATGGTTTTATCTGTTGAGGTTTTAACAGGATTAAAGCGATTTTCTTGTGCTTTTATCTCAAGTTTTTTATGTTCTATAATACGCTTTTTTGCTAGTTTTATGTCAGATTGTTTTGGAGAAATAATGATAAGTGAAGCAAAGGTATCTAAGATAATTTTTTTTCTCTCTTTTAATATTTTTTTATTTGAAATAAAAGCAATAATTCCTGCAGAGCGTAAGAGTATCGCTGTATGTGAATTTATAGTGGTCTCTTTTAAAATAACGCCTTTAAGATAATTATTTTTAGTGAGTGCTTCAATTTGACAAGGCAATAAATCTTGTGCGACTAAAATAAAATCAAATTTCGGAGTAATCATTTGTATTTCAACACCTAGATGTTTTTTAATCCGCGAGAGAATATCTTGATAATCAGCTTTTTTTGTAGAGAGTATACTATTTTTGAGTTCTTCTATTTTATCCTTTATCACTTTTTCAAATGCTTCAAGTGTTAAAATATCTTGAAAAAGTGATAAAAGAAGTTCCCTTTGGGCAATATAAATTTCATTTTCATCTGATTTTAACTCTTCTAAAACTTTTTGACAGGCTTCTTGAAAAGTTAATTGTGTTTTTGTTTTTATTTCTTTACTTTTATAAAAATAAAGAGGAGCAATAACAATTCCTTGATAGATACTTTCTCCTAAAATTCCTTGATTGTTGTAAGGATTTTTTTCTTTTGTTTGTGGAGTAATTTTTATATCATTGCTCATTAATGTTTTAAATGTTTTTTCTAATTGAAGGAGAGCTTCTTTTGCTTGTTTTCCTTTGGTGATAAGTATAAATTCATTATTTTTTTCAAGTGTGAGTGATAGTAATGAATTGACAGTTTTTGCATCAACTTTTTTACCTTTAGCAAGAGCAAAAATTTGACAAGGAAACCTTTTTGCTACAAGAACGAATTGTGCAATAGGTCTCAGGTGAAACCCATTACTTGAAGTGACACAGAGTCTTATAGACTCTTCTTTAGAAAAAAATTTAGAAAAAAAATGCATTGCTTATTTTATAACTTTAACTACTTTTTTAGGTTTTTCTTGATGTAATGTTTCTTTTATTTTTTTATCTTCTCTTACACAACGGACAAAACGATCATAATTTGATGATGAATTTTTTGTAGAACCATCTTTAAATCTTACACCCCAAAAGGCATTAGACTCATCAACATAACGCGTATTTGACCAATACATTTTCTTTTGATTTAACAGTGTAATTTCTTTTTTTATTGCAGGGTGTGCTTTTGTGTAGTCTACAAGTGTTAATAACTCTATCAGTGTAGGTAAACGCCAATCTTGAAAAGTACCTGTTTTAATGTTTTTACAATAATTAAAAGCTTCTTTATAATCGACTTTAATATCTCGACTATGGATAGAATTTTCCCACATTAGGTTTGAATTAGCACTCTTAACGGTATGATTTTCTGCCATTAAAACTGATAATAACATTGATAGTATTAATAAATTACGCATATTTTCTCCTTTTTGATATCGTAAGTATATCAAATATTTGTTATACTCAAATTATATTTAGTATCGAGGATAAAAATTGAAATATATTATGGAATTTATTAAAGCAGATGCCGTTGAAACAACAGTAATTTTTGAGCATCTTAAATGTACAAAAGAAGAAGCAGTTGTTATCCAATATATTTGTAAAAAATATATTACAGGGGTAGAAGAAATTTCTGTTTTAGAGATATTACAAGAAAATTACTCTAAAGAAAATTATCAATACTTAGAAAAATTAGAACTCATAAAAAATTTATTAAATTTAGGATGGATTATTCAAATTAGTTTTGGACAAGTTAAAGCACAAGAGAGTTCTAAATTAGAAATTTTAAATACTTCTGTGACACCAACTGTCTCGCTATTAAGACTGTTAGAAGAGGGGTCTTTAGAGATAACTTTGCCAGAAGTAAAACCTTATACCGATCATTTAGAATATCTACAAGATCAATTTGATATGATTGCTCTTTTACACCAAATCGCTACATTTAAACAAGGATTTGCAGATAATTCTTTAAGCATTGGTCGTTTAAAAAATAAATTAACACTTTTAAATGCAAGAATTGAAGAGCGTCTTAAAATGACAGATGAACCTATTGTTGTGGAAGAATTTTTTAAAGAAAAGTCATTTGATGAGAAAGAAAAATCGATTTTTTTAGCACTATTAAAAGAGGAATATAGTGGAGGAGAAGGGCAGTTTAGAGATATGAATACTTTAATTGAATTGATTAGTTTTGATGAGTATGAGAAGATTAAAAATCGTGCCTTGCTTGAAGATGGAGCAAAACTTATTAGTGAAAATATTATTGATTATGAAGAAATACTCAATATGTTTGGAGGGGTTAGCCGTGCTTTTTATTTACAAGAAGAGATTATGCAACGGATTATTCATCCTGCAAAAAGTAAAAAAGTAACAAAACTTAAACTTGATGCATTGGTAAAAGAACAAGAACTTTTTGAATATATTAATCCTACAACGACACTTGATGATGTGGTATTACACCCTAAAACAAGAGAGACACTGGATACTTTAATTAAACAAGTAGACAAAGAAGTCTTTAAAAAACTTAAAGAGTGGGGAATTAAAGATAAGCGAAAAGGAATTGATGCACGAATTATTTTTTATGGTACTGCGGGAACAGGTAAAACAATGACTTCTTTAAGTTTAGCGAAAACGCTAAAACGCCCAATTTTATCTTTTGATTGTTCTAAAATTCTCTCTATGTATGTAGGTGAGAGTGAAAAAAATGTACGAAAGATATTTGATGATTTTAAATCATTAAGTCATAAAGCTAAAATTGAACCTATTTTATTGCTTAATGAAGCAGACCAATTCTTAAGTAGTCGTACAGAAGGTGCA